>ENA-ORMO01000787-ORMO01000787.1-human-gut-metagenome-genome-assembly--contig:-NODE-787-length-41355-cov-3.514237_pt1 | contig 41355 bp, 32 predicted proteins | sample MGYA00242106_ERZ509001 | MGnify/ENA primary metagenome ERZ509001 (study PRJEB26280, sample SAMEA2338736) | human gut metagenome | biome: human gut; feature: human-associated habitat; material: faeces...
AAGGCGGCACATCCTGTGCAGAACACAAGATATGCCGCCTGTACTTTTTACTGGCTGCTGCCGTCCAATGTAAACCAGAATTCCACTCCGTTTTCCCAGTTTTCCACGCCGCAGGATTCATGATGGGCATCCATGATGGCCTTCACAATGGAAAGACCGATGCCGGTCCCGCCGTATTCTCTGGTCCTCGCTTTATCCACCTTATAGAACTTCATCCACAGGTTGGGAAGCGCCTCCTCGGGGATCGGCGTTCCCGTGTTAAATACAGATACCCGGACCTTATCTCCATCTCTCGTAATGCGGATCACGATTTTTTTCTCCCCTCCGGCGTGATGGATGGCATTGCTCAGATAGTTGGTCACCACTTCTTCGATCTTAAATTCATCTGCCCAGACCCACACCGGGCCGCTGCATTCAAACTTCACCTCTGCTTCCGCCTGCTGGACCATGATCCTCGCTGAATTGATGACTCCCTGGATCAGCTCAGTCAGGTCGAACCGTTCCATGACCGTCCGGTCGCTGCCGCTTTCCAGAGATGACAGGGTCAAAAGCTGTTTTACCATCTTATTCATCTTTCCGGCCTCATCCACGATCACGTCACAGTAATAATCCCGGCTCTCCTTATCCTCGCCCATGCCTTCCTGGAGGCCCTCTGCGTAGCCCTGGATCAAAGCAATGGGCGTTTTCAGCTCATGGGATACGTTGGCAATGAATTCCTTTCGCATCTCGTCGATCCGTGTCTTCTCCTCAATGTCCTTCTGAAGCTGGTTATTGACAGATTTCAGCTCACCGATGGTATCCCTGAGGCGCCTGGACAGCGTATTCATATTCTTTCCCAGGACCCCGATCTCTGTATACTCCCCCTTCTCCGGTTCATATCTGGCGTCAAAATCCAGCTGGGACATTTTTTCTGATAGGCTGGAGAGCTGGTTAATGGGGCCTGTGAGGCGTCCTGCCACAAAATAGACCACGATCCCGCCGATCAGTACGGCAAAGATGCCCACATAAGCCAGAAACCGGTTGGAGAGCATAGTGCTCTCGCTGATGCTGGAAAGAGGGGTGCTCATAATGAAAGCTGTGCTGTTGTCCGAAAAAAAGCCCCAGCTTTCCAGATAGCTGCCGTCTCTCCACGGGTCGAAGGTGACCTGGAGCGTATAGGCTTCATTCTCCTCCAGCACCTTTACGTCCATATGGTTTTTTCCAAAAATATACCGCTCCATCCGGTCCCTTAAAAATTTCGCGTCCCTGGCTGTGGAATAGACTGCCGACGAATCGGCGCTGTTGTCGATCATCAGCATGGAAACATTGGCCTTGTCGCTGAAATCCCGGAACAGCTTCTGGAGATTTCCTTCCTTTATGTTTCCGTCTGCATCCTGCTCCCGCTTCATGGCCTCCTGGATGGAGATGCCCCGCTCTGCGTTGGACTCCAGCTGCCAGTTGAACGCATCGTAGGCCGCTTCAATGGACTCCACCTTCTCAGTTATATAGTATTTTTCCAGATACCATTTGTTGATCCCCCAGATCACGGCGATCATGGCCATCATAAGGCCCACAAAGATCACCGTCATCCGCGTCCGTATGGATTTCATTATGCGTTCACCTCAAACTTATATCCCATGCCCCAGATGGTCTTTATGAGCTCGCCCTTTTCTCCTAACTTACTGCGAAGCTTCTTTACATGGGTGTCGATGGTCCTGGCGTCGCCGAAATAATCGTAATTCCACACATTGTTCAGGATCTTTTCCCTGGACAGGGCCATCCCCTGGTTTTCCATAAAATATGTCAGAAGCTCAAATTCCTTATTGCTCAGATCCACCGGCTGGCCGTCCACACTGGCCTCGTGGGCGTCTTTATCCACCCGGATCCCGGCTGCCTCCAGGATCTCTCCCGTTCCGGCGTTTCCCCGCCTTAAAATGGCCTCTATACGGGCCACCAGGATCTTTGGACTGAAGGGCTTGGAAATATACTCGTCCACTCCCAGTTCAAACCCCAAAAGCTCGTCCCGTTCCTCGGACCGGGCCGTCAGCATGATGATCGGCACCTGGGAATAGCGGCGGAGAGTCCGGCATACCTCCCAGCCGTCCATTTTCGGCATCATCACATCCAGGATCACCAGACCGATATCCTTTTCTTTAAAAAAGATATCCACCGCCTGCTCCCCGTCCTCTGCTTCGATCACCTTATATCCCTTGATGGCCAGAAAATCCTTTACCAGCTTCCGCATCCTGGCCTCGTCGTCCACCATCAGAACCTTAACAGCATCCATTTTTCCACCTTCCTTGTTCGTTTCCTTTTCTACCTGTATTCTAGCAGAATGACCGGTAAAATACCATCAGTTCACTAAAGTTTCACAAAGCCAGGGGCCGCTTTAGAATAAGTGGGGTTCTCTCAGAAAGTTTTTTGAATTTACCGCTTTAATCCATTGATTTTCTTTATATTTCAATGTATTATATATATTAGATAATCTTTTTCTCCTGTTGCATTCATATAAACCGTTTTTATTGATTCTTATAAAAAACTATAAAGGTACGAATACATCAAAGTGATAAATTGTGGCCGTAAGTGGATATAGCGGATCTCAATACTGGGCTGGATGGACGGGAGAATGGTCCTTTTTACCAGATAACCTTGTAAACAGCGAATTGCAGTAATAGGAGTTTTCAATGCAGCCAAAATATAAAAAAGCTTTTATAGCGGCCCTGGCCCTGGGGATTATTTCCTCTATTCACACAAGACCCCGATATCCTGTTTTCCCCCTCTCCATCCTTCCGACCGTTCTGGATGTGATACGCTATTTCCTCATGATATCCATCCAGATATATGTGCTGGAAAAGGTCCGCAATTCTAAACATAGTACGCTTATATATAACAGTGTAAAGATCGTATTCGTTTTGATGATCCTGTATTTTCTTTTCCGCTCCTTATGACCTTCCATCCGGAAGTGCGGCAGGACAGCGATTTCTTCCCACTAACCAAATAAGAGGGCACCGGCGGCTGCCGATGCCCTCTTTATTCTTCTTTATTCCTGTTCCTTCTCCTCCGGAACCACAGCGATATGAAGCTCCTCCAGCTGCTTCACATCCACCTCCGACGGAGCCTCCATCATCAGACAGGAGGCATCCTTTACCTTCGGGAAAGCGATCACGTCGCGGATGCTGTCGGCTCCCACCATCAGCATGATCACACGGTCCAGGCCGTAGGCCAGGCCGGCATGGGGCGGAACGCCATATTTAAAGGCATCCAGAAGGAAGCCGAACTGCTCGTTGGCCCGCTCCGGCGTAAAGCCCAGGACCTCAAACATCTTCTCCTGGATATCTCCCTGATGGATACGCACAGAACCGCCGCCCAGCTCTGTTCCGTTTAACACGATATCGTATGCTTTTGCACGCACTGCGCCTGGATCGCTGTCCAGAAGGGGGATATCCTCCTCCATGGGCATGGTGAACGGATGGTGCATGGCCACATACCGGTCCTCTTCCTCTGAGTACTCTAAAAGCGGGAACTCAGTCACCCACAGGAACTTAAAGTCATCCTTCTTAAGAAGATCCAGCTGTCTTGCCAGCTCCAGACGGAGGTTTCCGAGAACGTCGAATACCACCTTATCCTTGTCGGCGGCAAAGAATAACAGGTCTCCCGGCTTTCCGTCCATAGCCTTTACCAGGGCGTCCAGCTCCTCCTCCTTCATGAACTTTCCGAAGGAGCACTTATAGGAGCCGTCCTCATGGATGGCCAGGTAGGCCAGTCCCCTGGCCCCAAAGCCCTTGGCGTATTCCACCAGAGCGTCGATCTTCTTTCTGGGCATGCCGGCCTGGCCGTCTGCGTTGATGCCGCGGACAGAACCGCCGTTTTCCAAGGCGCTCTTAAACACCACAAATTCACAGTCCTTTACCACGTCGGACACATTTTTAAGCTCCATTCCAAACCGCAGATCCGGCTTATCTGAGCCGAAGCGGTCCATGGCCTCTCTCCAGGTCATTCTCTGGATGGGAAGCTGCACATCAAAATCACAGATCTCCTTGAAGATCTTCTTTAAAAGCCTCTCGTTTACATCCAGCACGTCCTCCACATCCACAAAGGACAGCTCCATGTCGATCTGGGTAAACTCCGGCTGGCGGTCAGCCCTGAGATCCTCGTCCCGGTAGCAGCGGGCCAGCTGGAAATAACGGTCAAATCCAGAACACATTAAAAGCTGCTTTAAGAGCTGCGGAGACTGGGGAAGGGCATAAAAGTTCCCCGGATGCACACGGCTGGGCACCAGATAGTCCCTGGCTCCCTCCGGCGTGCTCTTAATTAAGGTGGGGGTCTCGATCTCTAAAAATCCCTCATCTGCTAAAAACTGGCGCACCATGGTAGCCACACGGCTTCTGACCAGGATGTTTCTCTGGAGATCCGGACGGCGCAGGTCCAGATACCGGTATTTTAAGCGCACCTCTTCCCTTGTCTTACTGTTTTCCTCAATGGGGAACGGCGGAACCTCAGATTCGGAAAGGATCCGCAAGGATTTTGCCCGTACCTCAATGGAACCGGTCTTTAAGTTTTCGTTGGCCGCGCCGGAACGCTTTTCCACCACGCCGGTCACCGCGATGGTAAACTCACTTCTTAAGCGCTCTGCCTTTGCAAAGCTCTCGGCTCCGCAGTCGCTCTCCTCAAAAATGATCTGGATGATCCCGGTGCGGTCTCTCAGATCTGTAAAGATGATGCCGCCTTTATTTCTGCTCTTCTGGACCCAGCCCATAAGGGTCAGCTCCTGGCCCACGTTTGCCTCTGTAACCTCCGTACAGCGGCAGGAACGCTTTAAGCCTGCCATTGATTCTGCCATGATATTCTCCTCCTGCTTAACGCTTTAACTCCTCTTTATAGAATTCCTTAAACTCCGTATAGCCTTCTTTTCCCAGCTGCTCCTTCTGGAACTTTTTATTTTTATTCATCTGGGTCACCAGGACCGTCTTTCCCTCTGCCCGGGCAGCCATGGCCTCCTTGAGGATCTCAGAAAGGCGCTCCATTCCCATGCCCTTTTCATACATCCAGGCCTCTCTGGCGTTCTTTTCCGGAACCACAAAGCCGGCGTCCATGAGGATCCCCACGATCCGCTCAAAGCCGATGGAAAAGCCGCAGGCCGGTGTATCCATGCCTGTGAATCTTCCCACCATCTTATCATATCTTCCGCCGCCGGCCACAGAGCCGCCAAAGCCTTCCATGGCCACCTCAAAGATCGTGCCGGTGTAATAGCCCATGCCGCGGACCAGGGTTGGATCGAATTTCAGTCCGAAGCCTCCGCCGGACACGCTCATGACCGTATCCATGATCTCCGCCAGATTTTCAGCTGCACCGTCCTCCAGTACGCCTGAAAGGATCTCTCCCATACGGCGGACTCCATCGGCGTCATTTGTCACCTGTCCCATAAGCTCCAGGTATTTATCCGCCGTTTCTTCGGAATATCCGTTTTCCACCAGCTCCGCTCTCACGCCGTCCACGCCGATCTTGTCCATCTTGTCCACGGTGATGAACACTTTTTCAATGTCCTCCTCCGGGAAGCCGCTGTAAACGGCCATGGCCCGCAGGATCTTCCTGTCGTTGATACGGACCTCAAACTGGTTGTTGGGGCAGATCTTCTTTAAAGCTGTGGTGGTCGCCAGCACCAGCTCGATCTCCGCCTGGCTGGTGGCGTCGCCGAAGATGTCGATGTCACACTGGACAAACTGGCGGTAACGGCCCTTCTGGGGGCGGTCTGCCCTCCATACGCTTCCGATCTGGAGCGCCTTAAAGGGCGACGGCAGATTGGCCGCGTTGTTGGAATAGTATCTGGACAGCGGGAGCGTCAGATCGTAGCGCAGGCCGCTGTCTGCCAGGTCATTTTCTGTTTCTGCTGCCTCTAAGTTTAATTTCTCGCCCCTCTTTAATACCTTAAAGATCAGCTTTTCATTGTCTCCCCCCTGCTTGCTTAACAGGTTTTCAATGTGCTCCACACAGGGAGTCTCAATGGAAGAGAATCCGAAGCCGCGGTACGTTTCCTTGATCTGGTTCAGAACATAATCGCGGATCTGCATTTCCTGGGGCAGGATATCCTTCATGCCGGTCACCGGCTTTTTCTTTAACGCCATACTCGTTCCTCCATATTTTATGTCTGATGGTAAGTTTACGACAGCCCATCCAGTTTTTCAAGCATCTTTTCTTTTCTTCCGATCATCTCGTCGATGCGGGCGATATACTGATCCACATCTTTGACATTCTCCACCCGCTCCAGACGGTTTTCCGCAGGGAATACCACCTTCGTCGTGGTCCCGGCCCCGCAGGCGACTATGGTCTGTTTTTCCTCCATGATGAGGATGTTGTAGATACACGCCTTATCCGGGGCCGCGTAGCCCACATTTTCAAAATTGCCGGCCATATTTTTCTGGCGGTACAGATAATAGGGCACCAGTCCCATGGATCTGGCGTACTCTGCCGTCAGATCGATCATTTCCTGGGTGTTCTCGATCTTTAAGTCCGCATACCGCTCCTTAAAGATATTGAGCCTGGCAGCCCGCTTGATGGCCAGGGAATGGACCGTAACGCTGTCGGGGGCCAGCTCCTTTATTTCTTCCATAGTGGCCCGCACGTCGTTTATATCCTCCTCCGGCAGGCCGATGATCAGATCCATGTTGATGTTATCAAAGCCCAGCCTTCTCGCCAGACGGTATTTTTCCTTCACCATCTCCACTGTATGGCGGCGGCCGATGAGATCCAGGGTGGACTGCTTCATGGTCTGGGGATTGATGGAGATCCTGGAGATCCCGTGGGCCCGCAGGGTCTTCAGCTTATCCTCAGTGATGCTGTCGGGCCGTCCGGCCTCCACTGTAAACTCCTTCACAGAAGAAAGATCGAACCGCTCCCCGATCCGGGTGAGGATGGCATCCAGCTCCTCTGCCTTTAAGGCCGTTGGCGTTCCTCCCCCGAAGTAGACTGTATCCAGGGTGCGTCCCTTCATGGTCTCCGCCACATAATCCAGCTCCTTAAAAAGAGCGGCCAGGTACTGGTCCATTTTCTTTTCCCAGGCCCCGATGGGGTAGGAGGTAAAGGAGCAGTACAGGCAGGTGGTGGGACAGAACGGGATCCCCACATACAGGCTGTATCCGTTTTCGTAGTCGATATGGCTCAGGAGCTCCTTTTCCCGCTCCGCGATCTCCAGGCTCAGATCGATCTTCTCTCTGCTGGTCAGGTAGGTCTTTTCCATGAATTCCCGGATCTCTTCCTCCGGAACGCCCTGGTCCAGCCGGCTTAAGGCGATCTTTGTGGGACGGATCCCGGTAAGGGTCCCCCATGGAAGAGTCTTTCCGGTACGGGCAGAAAGAAGGCCGTAAAGCTCCCGCTTGATGGCGGTCTTGGCTTCCAGACGGTTCTCATAAGAGACGGGAAATGCCGCTCCCGCCTTTTTCTCTTCATTTTCCAGGATATCCAGGGAAAATGTGCCGGACTCCGGCTCATACGTTCCTTCCACATAAAAGTCCACGCCCCCGGTCCTTTCATGGGCAAAGCCCTCTCCTGGATAGAACGCCATTAAAAGCTCCCGGATGTCCTGCTCATAGGAAGCGTCATTCAGTAAAATTCCGATCATTTCTAGTACCTCGCCAGGGGATTGTGCTTCTTTTCATATTCAATGGAGGTAACGCCCATATGGCCCGGATATACCTTCACCGTCTCCGGAAGCGTTAAAAGCTTCTTCACCGAGGCCAGCATGGACATGGCATCTCCGGTGGGAAGATCCACCCGGCCGTAGGAGGTGCGGAACAGGGTGTCGCCCGCAAACAGAAGATCCTCAGACTCGATATAGTAGCAGCAGGAGCCGATGGTATGGCCAGGGGTCTCGATCACCTTCCAGGTCACGCCCGCGGCCTCAAAGGTCTCTCCGTCACAGACCGTCAGATCCGGCTCCAGCGTGTAATCCTTTCTGTAATAATCCATCATTAGGTTCTTTTTGCTGTCTCTTAAGACCTCCAGCTCCTTTTCACAGGCACAGATCTTAATTCCCCATTCCTTCTTAAGCTCCTCTGCCGCCATAATGTGGTCAAAATGGCCGTGGGTCAGAAGGATCAGCTCCGGCGAAAGCTCCAGCTTCCGGCATTCCTCCCGGATCACATCTGCCGCATCGCCCGGATCCACGATCACCGCCTGTTTTGTCTCCTCATTATAGACCAGGCAGCAGTTGGTCTCTACCATTCCCACTGTAAGATTCTTTACGCAAATTCCGCTCATTGTTTTCTTTCCCTTTCAAAGATGATGGAGTCCGCCGGCCGTTTGGCGTGGCAGACTCCCCGTATTTTTATCAGCCTGTGGTCCTCTCGATGTCTAAGACCCCGTCGATCTGGCGGATCTTGGCCATGAGAGTATTTAATTCTTCTGTTCCGTGGATATCAAAGGACATGGTGATGGTGGCCTTGCCCTGCTTATTGGTCCGGGCGTTCATATTGGTCACATCGATCTCCCGCTCTGTGAAGATCCTGGCAATATCCACATACATACCGATCCGGTTATTGGCATAAATGGAGATCTCGGTGGCATAGGTGGCCGTTCCCTTCTCGTCCTCCTCCGCCTGCCATTCGGCGTCGATCAGCCGGTTCCGCTCCATTTCCGGCAGGTTCAGCACATTGATGCAGTCGGTCCGGTGGATGGTAACGCCGCGGCCTCTGGTGACGAAGCCCACGATCTCGTCTCCCGGCACCGGGTTGCAGCATTTGGAGAAGCGCACTGCCAGATCATGGATCCCCTTGACCACGATGCCGCTTTTGCTCTTTCCGCGCATGGGCACCACAGCCGCCCGGTTGTTGTCTCCAATGGTGTCCAGGATCGTCGCGTCGGTCACTTCCCGCTTCAGCTTTTTCTCCCGTTCCTCCACCATCTTATTGATGACCTGGCCCTCTTTTAAGCCGCCGTGGCCCACAGAGGCCAGTACCGAATCCCAGTCCTGGAAGGCATAGCGCTTTAAGACCTTATCCATATATTCGGGCTTGCTGATATCGGCAAAGTTGATCCCCTTGGCCTTACAGTACCGGTCGATCAGCTCCCGGCCCTTGACGATGTTATCGGCCTTCCGCTCCTGCTTGAACCAGGAATTGATCTTATTCTTCGCCTGGCTGCTCTTGACCTGGTTTAACCAGTCCCTGCTGGGGCCTTTGGAATTCTGGGAGGTCATGATCTCGATCCGGTCTCCGTTCTGGATCACATAGTTGATGTTCACCAGCTTCCCGTTGACCCGGGCGCCCACCATCTTATTTCCCACAGCCGTGTGGATGGCGTAGGCAAAATCAATGGCCGTGGAGCCGCTGGGAAGGGCCTTCACATCGCCGTTGGGCGTAAAGCAGTAAACGTTGTCGGAGAACATGTCCAGATCGCTCTTTAGCATGCTTAGGAATTCTTTGTTGTCCGACATATCCTGCTGCCACTCCAGGATCTGCCTCAGCCAGCTTAACTTCTTGGCCTCGTCTCCGGCTGCAATGTGACCGCTGCCGCTTTCCTTATACTTCCAGTGGGCCGCGATTCCGTACTCTGCCGTCCGGTGCATCTCGAAGGTCCGGATCTGGATCTCAAAGGGCTGGCCGTTGTTCCCGATCAGGGTCGTATGCAGGGACTGGTACATATTGGGCTTTGGCATGGCGATATAGTCCTTGAACCGGCCCGGAATGGGTTTGTACATTTCATGGATCACACCCAGGGCTGCATAGCAGTCCTTCACCGTATCCACAATGATCCGCACTGCAAAAATATCATAGATCTGGTCCAGGGTCTTGTTCTGGTTCACCATCTTCTTATAAATACTAAAGAAGTGCTTCACCCGGCCGCTGACCTCACATTCGATCTCCGCATGCTTCATGTGGGTGCTGATCTCCTGGATGATCTCGTCGATGAAATTCTGCCTGGCCTCGCTGGTCAGGGATATCTTTTCCTGGAGATCATTATAAACGTCCGGCTCCAGGTATTTCAGCGCCAGGTCGTCCAGCTCGATCTTTATTTTGGAAATACCAAGACGGTCCGCCAGAGGCGCGTAGATCTCGATGGTCTCCCTGGCCTTTTCCTTCTGTTTCTCCGGCTTCATGTACTGAAGTGTCCGCATGTTGTGGAGGCGGTCCGCCAGCTTGATGAGGATGACCCGGATATCCTTGGCCATGGCCAGGAACATCTTTCTTAAGTTCTCCGCCTGCATCTCCACCTTATCGGCAGACCAGGACAGCTGGGTCAGCTTTGTGACGCCGTCCACCAGCAGGGCCACCTCTTTTCCGAAGATCGCCGCCAGCTCCTCCTCGGTCAGAACCGTATCCTCCACCACGTCATGGAGGATACCGGCGATGATGGATTCCTTATCCAGCTCCAGGTCCGCCAGGATGATCGCCACGCAGAGGGGATGGATGATATATGGCTCCCCGGATTTTCTCTTCTGGTCCTTGTGGGCATCCCGGGCGATCTGATACGCCTTTTCCACCATGCCCAGATCGTCCGACGGATGATATTTCCGTATGCTCTTTACCAGATCCTCATACAGCACGTCGGGGCTGGTAAAATCTGCCGGGGCCTCCAGTTCCACTTCTATGCTTTTCAGTTTTTCTTCCATACGCTCACACCTTCCCTCACCCGGGCCTCCAGGATCTCCCAATTCCCCGTATCCACATCATGCCCATGATAATATTAAATTTTATTATAAAATTTTTTGTCGCAAATTGCAACAGGTTTCTGGCCCCGGGACGGCTCCCCCATGTTTCATACAATTTGGATTGTATTTTCCCTCATTCTGTTTTAAAATAAAAACATGTTGGAAAATTCAAACGAAACAGGAGGAACTCCTATGGAAACCATGAAACTGGTCCTGCCATTGAATGAAGAAATGACTGCTATCCGCCGTCATATCCACCAGCATCCGGAGCTCAGCAATGAAGAATTTGAAACCACGAAGCTGATCCGGGAAAAGCTGACGGAATACGGCATTGAGATCGCCGAGATCGGCTTAAAGACCGGAGTACTCGGCATCCTCCGCGGCAAAAAGCCCGGAAAGACCGTGGCCATCCGGGAGGATATCGACGCCCTGCCCATGCCGGAGCTGACAGAGCTCCCATTTGCATCCGAAATTCCCAATGTCTGCCATTCCTGTGGTCATGATATCCACACTACTGTGCTTTTATACTGTGCGCGGGTCCTTTCCCAGATCCGGGACGAGCTTTCTGGAACCGTCATGTTCCTTTTCCAGCCGGCCGAGGAAAAGGGCTGCGGTGCAAAGCAGTTCATCGACTGTGGTTTTACAAGGGCTGCAAAGCCCGATGTGTTCATCGGCCTCCACGTGTCTCCGGAATACGACGCCGGGACCATTGCCTTAAAGAAAGGGCCTGGATGCGCCTCCAACGATTTCTTCCATATTAAGATCAGCGGAAAAGGCGGCCACGGGGCTCACCCGGAAAATTTCGTGGATCCGGTAATGATCAGCGCCTATGTGCTGACCCAGCTCCAGACCATCGTTTCCAGGGAAAACCATCCCATCTCCTCCGCCGTCCTCACCATCGGAAACATCCAGGGCGGCAAGGCGGCCAATATCGTACCGGATTTTGTGGAAATGCAGGGAACCCTCCGGACCCTGACGCCGGAGCTTCGGGAGTCCATGAAGCAGTCCGTGGAACGGATCGTGACCCTGGGAGCGGAGACCCTCCGCGGAAAGGGCGAGATCACCTGGGGCGACGGTATGCCGCCTCTGGTCAACGACGATACTGTCGTCGATCTGGTGGCAGCGGCCGCAGAAAAGACCATCGGTGCAGACCGGATCTTCACCTTCGACAGCCCCTCCCTGGGCTCCGAGGACTTCTCCTGCCTGTTCCCGGAATATGCTCCCGGCGCCCAGTTCCGCTTAGGCTCGGGAAACAGTGATCCCAATACCAGACACGGGATCCACAATTCCAAAAATACATTTGACGAAGACTGTATCGCCGCCGGAACCGCCGTGCTGGTACAGTTTGTAAGAGATTATTTAAATTAAGAAAGCGAGGAAATCTCATGGATCTTCATTTTGACCCGCTCCAGTACCGCTATCCATCCCGCCGCCGTCTTGTCTATGGCCGCCGGGGAATGGTCTGCGCCTCCCAGCCCCTGGCTGCCCAGGCAGGCCTGGATATGATCAAAAAAGGCGGCAATGCCTTTGACGCAGCCCTGGCCGCAGCCGCCTGTCTGGCTGTGGTGGAGCCCATGTCCTGCAACATGGGCGGTGACGGCTTTGCCCTGATCTGGCACGAAGGAAAGCTTTACGGCTTAAACGCCAGCGGCCCGGCTCCCGCTCTTTTAAGCGTAGATACCTTAAAACAGGCCGGATACACAGAAATGCCCAAATACGGCTGGGGAGCCGTTACAGTCCCCGGCGTCACCTCCGGCTGGGCGGAGATCAACAAACGCTTTGGAAAGCTGTCCCTCTCCCAGATCCTGGAGCCTGCCGCCTCCTATGCCCGGGACGGCTTCCCTGTATCTCCCGTGGTATCCGCACTCTGGAACCGTCTGGCCGAGTCCTTTAAAAAGGAGCTATCCCCAGAATTTTACGAGGCCTGGGCAGCGGATTTCACCATCGACGGCCGCGCTCCCAGAGCCGGTGAGATCTTTAAGTATAAGGGCATGGCCGAGACTCTGGAGGAGCTTGGAAGGACCAACTGCGAATCCTTCTACCGGGGAGCCATTGCCGACGCCATCGACAGCTATTCCAGAAAGACCGGCGGCTATCTGAGAAAAGAGGACCTGGCCGCCTACAAGGCCCAGTGGGTGGAGCCCATCACCACCAATTACAGAGGCTATGACGTCTGGGAGATCCCGCCCAACGGCCACGGCATCGTTGTCCTCATGGCCTTAAATATCCTGGAGGGCATGGACCTTTCCGCAGGCCACGACGATCCGGAAACGGCCCATAAGATCATGGAGGCCTTAAAGCTTGCCTTCACTGACGGAAAACGGTATGTGGCCGATCCCAGAGCCATGAAGCCCACGGTGGAGCAGCTCTTATCCAGGGACTATGCGGCAAAACGCCGGGCCCTCATCGGGAGCACCGCCCTGGAGCCCAAGCCCGGAACTCCCTACTGCGGCGATACGGTCTACTTAAATGCAGCCGACGGCGACGGCAACATGATCAGCTACATACAGTCCATCTACTGCGGCTTTGGCTCCGGAACCGTCCTTCCGGGCACAGGCATCGTCTTCCACAACCGGGGCAATAACTTCACCATGGACGAGACCATGGAAAACTGTGTGGCTCCCGGCAAAAAGCCGTACCACACCATCATCCCCGGCTTCCTCTCCAAGGACGGAAAGGCCGTGGGCCCCTTCGGCGTCATGGGCGGCTTTATGCAGCCCCAGGGCCATGTGCAGGTGCTGACCAATATGATCGACTTCCATATGAATCCCCAGGAGGCCCTGGACGCCCCCAGATGGATGTGGACCGGAGAAAAGAAGATCTCCCTGGAGCGCCTTTATAACAGCGAGATGGCTGACAAACTGACCCGTACCGGCCATGACATCACCATCCCGGTCAACAGCCTGGAATTCGGCCGCGGCCAGATCATCTTAAGAGACGACGACGGCACCCTCTGCGGAGCCACCGAGCCCAGGACCGACGGCACTGTGGCCGTGTGGTAGCGGCAGGCCCGCTGTCCGCATAAAAGAAAGATCCCCCGCATATCCTGTACTATCAGACCTGGATATGGGGGGATTTTTTTGAAACGACTGCCCGAGCACGCCGTCTTCTGGCTTCTATTGCTGCTCCTGGGACTGGGCTCTGCCGGTTCCCTATATAAAAAGGCCGCAGACCAGGCCGCCCTTAAGGCAGAGCTGCCGGAACGGATCCTGGCAGCTCCCGTCATAAGCGGACCGTCTGCGGTCTCTCATGCTCCCATTCTTTTTCCTATGGACGGAAGCTGTGATATACCTGTCCCGGCGTCATGCCGCCGCGTAACGACGCCATTTCACTGACCGTCACCAACTGGTAGCCCCGCTTTTTAAGCTCAGGGATCAAGACCACCGCTGCGTCAGCGGATGTACCGTAGAGATCGTGCATCAGGATGATGTCACCATCCTTTACGCTGCTTAATACCACGTTGATGGTATTCTGGGCGTTTTTCGTCTTCCAGTCCAGGGTGTCGATGGACCAGAGGATGGCGGGAACGCCCTTCTTTGCCAAATTCTGCTTTGCATTGTCGCTTACAAAGCCTCCCGGCGGGCGCATGGTCACGGTACGCACTCCGGCAATGGACTGGAGCGTGTCGTCCAGCCGGTTCAGATTGGCAAACAGCCCCTCCTGGGACAGCTTCGTGATATAGGTGTGGTCCCAGGTGTGGCTGCCCGGCTCGCAGCCCATATCCACCATGCGCTTTACTGTGGACTGGTAGGTTCCCATACGGTTTCCCACCATATAAAAGGTAGCTCTGGCATCGTTGGCCTCCAGGCAGTCTAAGATCCTGGCCGTATGGGCCGAGGGCCCGTCGTCAAAGGTCAGGGCCACCATGGGCTTCGATGGGTCGATATACCGGCCCATATGGGTCCCCTCCGGCGGCAGTCCTGCGTCCTTTCCGGTCACTGCAAGGCGGATACCGTCCACCCGGAGTCCCTGGCCCTCCACGCCGGCGGTCTCTCCGTTTCTTACAAGGCCCGTCCAGGCTCCATTCTGAAGGACGGAATAGTAAAGGTCATAATTTTCGGAAAGCTGGCCTGTGAGCTGCATCCGCACTGCCTCCAGGGGCTTGTCGGTGTCTGTGGCCCCGGCCTCTCCAAGGTTCTCCTGCCAGTCCATCCAGCCGGAGCCGCTTAAGTTCACCTGGTAGGCAATGGTGCCGGTCATGCCCTCGGGCTGGTTCTCCAGGGAGGCGGCGACTGCCGTCACATACGTATCCTTCGGGCCGTTTACATATGTATTATCCTTTGCCATATCTGTCCAGCCGCGGCCATGGATATGGGCCCTGTAAACGGCCCCCATGGCTCCGTCCGCATAGGCTGGAAAGGAGGCGGCCGCCGTTCCGGTCACGCCCAGGAACAGGGCGGCGGCTCCCAGTAAAAATTTCTTCAGTTTTTTCATTGGTCTTTTTCTTCCTCCTGGTCAAATATTCTGTGGAGCAGGGAGACAGATTCCTGATATGCCAGTTCTTCCTTCAGTTCCCCAAGCTGTTCAAATACGCCGCGGTAATACCATGCGTGCTCATTTTTATCTGTGACCCGGAATTTCTGCCAGACGCCGTCGCCCCGGACCAGCATGTCCGCGGCAGTGCTCCTTAGATTGCTCAGCTTGTCTCCCAGGCAGATGAGCTTTTCCGCCCGTCCTGCCGATCTGAGTTTTTCAATGGTGGCGCTTTTCCGCTCCTTCCAGGTCCTGGATTTGTCCTCGCTTTCTGCCAGCACCAGGTCGGCTACCCGGGACCCGAACTGCATTTTCAGCTCCTCATAGGAGATCCCGGCGTCCTCGATCACATCATGGAGAAGGGCGGCGCTGATGACCTCCGGATCGTCGGTCATCCCGGAAACGATCACAGCCGCCTCAAAGGGATGGACGATATACGGGACCATACTGCCCTTCCGAAGCTTCCCTTCATGTACCTTCCTGGCAAATTCTGCCGCCTTTTTTACCATAGCTGTTCCCTCCCCTGGAATCTCCGCCCGGCTGTCAGGCCTGGCCGGACTGTTTTTGTTTCTCAGTTAAATGAACATTCAGGTAATTGTACGGGATCTCGATCCCCTCCTCGTCAAAGGCCAGCTTCACCGCTTCCGTCAGCTCCCATCTGGCGGTCCAGTACTCCTCCGTCAGGGTCCAGCCCCGGACGCTTAAATTTACGCTGCTCTCACCCAGGCTGTCCACCACCACCAGGATCCCGTCCTCCTTAAGGATGGCCGGATGCTCCTCAAACAGCCGTCTGAGGATCTCTTTTGCCTTTTTCAGATCGGCAGAATAGCCGATGCCGATGTTTAAGACCAGCTTCTTTTTTTCCTCTCCCGTGCTGTTGGTGATGGGAGAATTGGAGATACTGCTGTTGGGGATCACGATCCTTTTGTTTTCAATGGTCAGAAGGGTCGTATAGACCAGTCCGATGGACTCCACGGTCCCCTCCCCGTCCTTGGTGACGATATAGTCTCCTGCCTTGAAGGGCTTTAAAAAGAGCACCAGAACGCCTCCGGCAAAGTTTGCCATGGTATTCTGAAGGGAAAGGCTCATGGCCAGGGTCACGGCTCCGGCAATGGTCACCAGGGAGGAGGATTTGATCCCCAGCTCCTCGGCCACCATGAACACCAGGAGCCCGATGAGCACGGCATATAAAAGCGCATCCAGAAACTTTCTCAGTGTGACCTCCAGACCAGCCTTCTCCATGGATCTTCCGACGCCCTTTCTTATGGCGCGGATGACCTTATAGCCAATGACGGCGATCAAAACGGTGATCAGGAGCTTCCCGCCGGTCTTAAGAAGCCAGGGAAGCAGCATGTCCATGATCTGGATCTTCAGCATCAGCGTTCCTCCTTATGCACAGATTCTTTGTTCTCCTGCTGTCCTCCGGACTGGGCCGTCTTTTTGATCAGGCCGCCCACCTTCTGGGAGATCCTGTCCAGAGCATCTGCTGCCTTCTTTCCGGCGGCCTCCACCGGTCCGGGAGTCCGGGACGGCTTTTTCGCTGCCGCAGGCTTTTCCCCGGCAGTCCTTTTCCTGGCTGCTCCGGCGGTCTCCTTTTTCCCGGCGGCTTTTTTACCCGTCTCCTTCTTCGGCTCCTCCTTCACCGGCGTACACTGGAACACGCAGATGCCTAAAGGCGGCAGGGTAATGGAGATCGAGTGCTCCCTGGCATCCCACTCCTCTTTTTTAGACGCCTTGACCCGGGGATTTGTTGCACCCGTTCCGCCAAATTTTACAGAATCACTGTTTAAGATCTCTTTATATTTTCCGGCAAAGGGCACGCCCACCCGGAATTTCTCATGAGCCACGGGAACAAAGTTGCAGACAAAGAGCAGGGTGTCCTCGGGCCGCTTCGTCTTCCGGATGAAGATGGCGATGTTTTCGTCATTGTAGGTACAGTTGATCCACTCGAAGCCCTCGGGCTCATAATCCATTTCGTAAAGAGCCGGCTGGGTCGTATATAAATGGTTCAACGCCTTCACATATTCCTGCATCTCCTTATGGACCGGATACTGCAAAAGCTCCCATTCCAGGCTCCGGTTTTCATTCCACTCGTCCATCTGTCCAAATTCCTGGCCCATGAACAAAAGCTTTTTCCCCGGATGGCCTGTCATAAAGCCGTAAGCGGCCCGCAGGTTTGCAAATTTCTTTTCCTGGGTATCTCCCGGCATCTTTCCCGCCATGGAGCCTTTTCCGTGGACCACCTCGTCATGGGAGAACACCAGGACGAAGTTCTCGCTGTATGCGTAGAGCATACTGAAGGTCAGCTCTCCGTAGTGCTGGCTCCGGAAATAGGGATCGCACTGCATATATCCCAGGAAATCGTTCATCCAGCCCATATTCCACTTATAATCAAAGCCCAGGCTGCCTTCCTTCACATTTCCCGTGATCTGGGGCCAGGCCGTGGATTCCTCTGCAATGAGGACCGCTCCCTTTGCCTCTTTATGGAATACAGAATTCAGATGCTTTAAGAACTCCACAGCCTCCAGGTTTTCATGTCCGCCGTACATGTTGGCCACCCATTCTCCGGCGTTCTTTCCGTAATCCAGATACAGCATGGAGGCCACCGCATCCATACGGATCCCGTCGGCATGGTACTCCTTTGCCCAGAACAGGGCGTTGGAGATCAGGAAGTTGGACACCTGGGGTCTCCCGTAATTGTAGATCAGCGTCCCCCAGTGGGGATGGGAGCCCTGACGCGGATCCAGGTGCTCATACAGGCAGGTGCCGTCAAAGGAGGCCAGGCCATGGGCGTCCCTGGGGAAATGGGCCGGGACCCAGTCTAAGATCACGCCGATCCCCTCTTTGTGCATATGGTCCATGAAGGCCTTAAAATCGTCGGGGGTCCCGTAGCGGCTGGTGGGGGCATAATAGCCGGTTACCTGGTAGCCCCAGGAGGCATCCAGGGGGTGCTCCATCACCGGCAAAAGCTCCACATGGGTATAGCCCATTTCCTTCACATAGGAAGCCAGCTTTTCTGCGGTCTCCCGGTAATTATAAAACTGGCTGCCGTTCTTTTCCTCTCCATTTTCATCCAGCTCCGCCGGCTTCCGCATCCAGGAGCCCAGATGTACCTCATAGACCGACATGGGCGCTGTCTTCGTATCGGTCTTTGCTCTTCGGTCCATCCACTCCTTATCGCTCCACTTATAACGGCCCAGGTCCCAGACCACTGACGCCGTATCGGGCCGCAGCTCCGCATAATTTGCGTAAGGGTCGGCCTTCAGCATGGGCTCTCCGGCCCTGGTCTTGACTTCATATTTATAAAGGTCTCCCGGCTTTACTCCAGGAATAAAAAGCTCATAGACGCCGGAGCCGCCCAGACGGATCATCTGGTGGCGTCTTCCGTCCCACATATTAAAGTCTCCCACCACGCTGACCCGCATGGCCCCGGGCGCCCAGACTGCAAAATGAACGCCCCTGACCCCGTTTTCAGACATCGGATGGGCTCCCAGCTTTTCATAGGAATCGTAATAGATCCCAGCCTCCAGCTTTTTAAGCTCCTCGTCCTTAAACCTGGAGCGGAACCGGAAGCTGTACGGGTCCTCGGTCTCGGTCACTGTCCCGTCCTCATATCCGGCTATGAACCTGTATGGCTCCAGCTCCCTTTTATCCTCAAAAAGCACGGCAAACCAGCCGGCTTCGTCAGCCATCTCCATAGGAAATTTCTCTTTTCCAAGCTTCACAGCCGCGGTCCTTGCCCCCGGAAGAAACGCCTGGATCAGAAGCCCTTCCTTTACCACATGGGCCCCCAGGAGTCTTCCCGGATCGCTGCTCTCTGAATATACGATCTCCTCGATCCCCGCCCAGTCCATCTGATCATATAATATTTTTTCCATAAAACGCCCCCCTGTTTCCAGAATATTTCATAATCCCTTTCCAGATATCTGTGAATCCGATACCCTCATTCTTCCATTTTCCCGTTCCCGATACAAGCCATAACCCTCCTCCGCATATTTTTTTCTTATGTTTTTCTAAAAGTCCTTGCGAAACTTGAAAAAGTATTCTAAACTCAATATATTGCATTTTTGTGCACTGCATTATCAGGAATTCACGAGGTTGATCAATATGGAAAATGAAAACAAAGAATTAGACCAGAACAAAAGCCGGAAAAAGAAGGAGCCAAAAACCGGCTGGAAGGCGGAGCTCATAAGCTGGATCCAGGTGTTAGTATCCGCAGCTGTCATCGCCTTCGTGCTGACCACCTTCGTCATTGCCAACAGCGAGGTCCCCACCGGTTCCATGGAAAACACCATTATGGCCCACAGCCGCGTCATCGGCTCCAGGCTCCACTATAAGTTCGCCGATCCGGAACGCGGGGACGTGGCCATTTTCGTATTCGGCTGGCAGTGCCCCAGATGTACGGCCATTGGTGAGGGCGAGGACCCGGCGGTCTGCCCGGCCTGCGGCTATGAGCTGGGAAAACGGGCCAAGACCGTTTATTATGTGAAGCGGGTCATCGGCCTTCCCGGAGACGTCATCGACATCATCGATGATAAGGTGTATTTAAACGGGTCTGAAACGCCTCTGGAGGAGCCTTATCTGGCGGAAGAGATGAACCAGGGAGAGACCATGCACTTTGAGGTCCCCGAGGACTGCTATTTCATGATGGGAGACAACCGGAATTTTTCCGCAGATGCCAGATACTGGAAAAACCCCTACATTTCCAAAGACAAGCTGGTGGCCAAGGTTTTATTTGAATACTTCCCCACCCCCAAGATCATACATTAAGCCGACATATACAGGAGACAGAATCGATTATGAAAAAAGTAGTTAAATTCGGCGGCAGCTCTTTAGCCAGCGCCAGACAGTTCAAAAAAGTAAAAGCCATCATCGATGCAGATAAGACCAGAGGCTATGTGGTCCCCTCTGCCCCTGGGAAACGGGACGGAAAGGATACAAAGGTCACAGACCTCCTATATCAGTGCTATGAGGCCTGCGCTGCGGGACAGAGCTATAAGCGGATCCTGGACCAGATCAAAAAGCGGTTCGACGATATCATAAACGGCCTGGATCTGGACCTTAACCTGGACTTTGAATTTGACACCATCGAAGAAAATTTTAAAAATAAAGCCGGAAGGGCCTACGCTGCATCCCGGGGCGAATATTTAAACGGCATCATCATGTCCCATTACCTGGGCTTCCCCTTTGTGGACGCCGCAGACGTGGTCTTTTTTGATGAAAACGGCGTATTTTTACCGGAAAAGACCAACGACGAGCTGGAGGCCCGGCTTGCTTCCATGAAGCAGGCGGTGATCCCCGGCTTTTACGGCTCAAAGCCCGACGGCTCCATCGCCACCTTTTCCAGAGGCGGCTCCGATGTGACCGGCTCTCTGGTGGCCCGCGCCCTCCACGCCGACCTTTATGAAAACTGGACCGACGTTTCCGGCTTCCTGGTGGCCGACCCCAGGATCGTGGAGGATCCCGCCCCCATTGAGACCATCACCTACCGGGAGCTCAGAGAGCTGTCCTACATGGGCGCCAACGTACTCCACGAGGACGCCATCTTCCCGGTGCGCAAGGAAGGGATCCCCATCAATATCAAAAACACCAACCGCCCCTCGGATCCCGGGACCATGATCGTGGAGAGCACCAGCAAAAAGCCCTCCTACACCATCACCGGCGTGGCCGGAAAGAAGGGCTTCTGCTCCATCGTCATCGATAAGGCCATGATGAACTCAGAGATCGGATTCGGGAGAAAGGTCCTGGAGGTCCTTGAAAAAAACAATATCTCCTTTGAGCACCTGCCCTCTGGGATCGATACCATGACCGTATACGTCCATCAGAGCGAGTTCCAGGAACGGGAGCAGGCCATCATCTCCGGCATCCACCGGGCAGTCCATCCGGATTCCATCGATCTGGAATCCGATCTGGCGCTGATCGCCATAGTAGGACGGGGCATGCGCTCCAATCTGGGCGTCGCCGCCAGGATCTTCGCAGCCCTCTCCCATGCCCGCATCAATGTGAAGATGATCGACCAGGGCTCCCGTGAAATGAACGTGATCATCGGGATCCGGGATGAGGATTTTGAAAACGCCATCCGGGCCATCTATGATGTTTTTGTGAAAACCGCTTTGTAATCCAGTTGCTTTTTGTGCAAAATAACGGAAATATTTTTGGAAAAGCCCTTGAAAAAGCCATCTGGCTGTGCTATACTCGGTGTCAACATGATAAATTCATCTGACGAGAACAAGTAGTCGTCCGTGGATCTTCCAGAGAGGCAGTGGCTGGTGGAAACTGTCATTGAAGCGGAACGGTGAAATCATCTCTGAGAAGCAATCTGAACGAAGTAGGTGCGCCGGGGTTAAGCCACGTTATCGGTGATACGCATTGTCTGATGCGGTATAAGAGTCAAGCTGTGCTTGAGAATTAAGGTGGTACCACGATTTTAAAGTCGTCCTTTATGAGGACGGCTTTTTTTGTTTGATAGGAAATTCCTATCAAATAAAAAAGCACTTCGTGCAGAATCGCACTGCGGCGGTATGGAATTTCGTCGCAAATGCGACCCGCCGCAGGCGGAGAATCCTGCAAGAGCAGAATTCTTTCTTGTTTCATGGAAAAGCGCGCCATGGGCAGAAATGAGTATCCAGGAGGAAATGTTATGAAACTGAGTAAGAAAAAAATGGTCCTGATGAGCTTTATGCTGTTTTCCCTGTTTTTCGGAGCCGGAAATCTGATCTTCCCGCCGTTCCTGGGACAGAACGCCGGGGAAAAAATGCCCTTTGCCATCGCGGCCTTTCTGATCACCGCCGTGATTCTTCCAGTCCTCGGCGTCATCGTTGTGGCAAAATTTGACGGTCTGGATAAGCTGGCCCGTAAGGTAGACGCCCGCTTTGCTGTGGTGTTCACGATCCTGATCTACCTCTCCATCGGACCAGGCCTTGGGATCCCCCGTGCCGCCTCAGTCCCCTTTGAGATGGCCGTGGCTCCGTATCTTCCCTCTGGAGCCCCCCTCCCTGTATTTATGCTGCTGTACTCCCTGGTCTTTTTCCTGACCGCCGGATGGCTGGCCCTGACCCCTAGCAAGCTGATGGAAAGGATCGGCAGATTCCTGACTCCCAGCCTTCTGCTCCTTCTTCTTTTCCTGTTTGTCCAGTTTGTTCTCCGCGGCGACGCCGGAGTTGCCGCCGCCCAGGCGGACTACCAGGCGAACCCCATGGTCAAGGGCTTCCTGGAAGGCTACCAGACCATGGACACCATCGCAGCCTTAAACTTCGGCCTTGTGATCGCCACCACCCTGCGGTCCCTGGGCGTTGAGAAAAAGAACGACCTGATCCGTTACACCACCCGCGCCGGTCTGGCTGCCGGAGCCATCCTTTCCGCAGTCTACCTGATGTTATCCTATATGGGAATGAAAAGCTCTGCCGTTTATGCCATCCCGGAAAACGGGGCTGTGGTGCTCCGCCTCATTGTAAAACAGCTGTTCGGAGACGTGGGTGCCGTGCTTCTGGCCGCCATCTTCACTCTGGCCTGCCTGACCACCTGTGTGGGGCTCATCACCTCCATCTCCCAGTTTTTCTCTTCCCTCACTGACCGTCTGAAATACAGGCAGTGGGTGTACCTGATCGCCGGCTTCTCCTTTGTGGTCTGCAACCAGGGCTTAAATACGATCCTTGGGATCTCCGTACCGGTGTTAAACGCCATCTATCCGGTATCCATCGTCCTCATCATCCTGGGACTCCTGGATGAAAAGCTGGGAAAAAATCCGTATATGTACCCGGCTGTCATCACTGTCACCGGTATCGTAAGCTGCGTTTACTGCCTGGATTACAACATGCACATGCCTCTGGGCTTCCTCTCCGACCTCTGCCATACGTTCCCGCTTTATTCCCTGGGACTGGGCTGGGCCGGTGCAGCCGCTGCTGCGGCTCTGATGAGCCATCTGGCATACCGGCTCCGCAGCCGCCGTGTTTCCCAGAACGAAACGGAGGCCGCGGCGTAGGAAATACGCTGCGGCCCCTGGCCATAATTTTCTTGGAGATGCTGTCAAACTACCTGGATATCTTTCTTTTATCCGCTTACGCTTTGACAGTGTCTCCTGTTTTATACGGAAAGCGAACTGTGCTCCTCTCTCCAGATTTCAAATTCCTCCTGGGAAATGGCTTTAGAGTACACATATCCTTGAATAAAATCACAGCCGTCCTGAAAAAGTCTTTCTGCCTGTTCCGGAAATTCAATCCCCTCCGCCACCACGTCCATATCCAGGCTGTGGATCAGCTGGATCATGCTGAGCACGATCTTCTCTGATTTTTGGTTTGTATCCAGGAAAAATGTGCGGTCAATCTTAATTGTGTCCACATCCAGAGCCCTCAGCAGCCCCAAGGAGGAATAGGCAAAGCCAAAGTCGTCCAGAGCTACCCGGAGGCCGCAGGAACGGAAACCATCCAGAACCCCGCGAACAAAGCTGATCTGATTTCCATCCATTAGGGCCGTCTCCGTCAGCTCGATCTCCAGGATCCCGTCGGGAATCCCGTATTTTTCCTTGATCTCCCTATACTTTTTATAAATCCCTTCCCCTGCATTTAGAAGGCTGTACCGGGATATATTGACAGAAATCGGAGTGACGTTTTTTTTCTCCTTCATCCACCGAGACACGATTCTGCACAATTCTTCAAACACATAAAAATCCAGATCCATGATCTTCCCATTCTGTTCAAACAGAGGAATAAACTGGCCAGGAAACAAAAGTCCCTTTTTCGGATGCATCCAGCGGACCAGCGCTTCCGCTTCATGGAATCCGTTCCTTCCCACCTTAGGCTGAAAATAAATTTTAAAATCCCGGCTGCGCAGAGAATCATAGAAAGATTCGTCCAGCTCATGGCGTTCTGCGATCTGTTCCATCATCTCCTTATCATAAAACACACATACATTCCGGGCTTTAGATATTTTTGATGCATAAACTGCATTCCCAATGGCCTCTGCCGCATCCTGCCCCTGAGAGAGCCTGCAGGCTCCCACAAGAAAATCCAGGTCATAGCTGAAAAAGTTTTTATGGATATAACTGTTGATCTTCTCAATGCATTCCGTAATACGGCGGGCAACCACTCCTTCCTCTGATTCATGGAGAAGCAAAAGGAAATGGTCCACGTTCACCCGGCAGGCCGCCTCATTTTCATCCACCTCCCCCTCCAGCATCCGATGAACAAACTGCAACGTCCTATTTCCAGCACTCTCTCCCCAGGACTCGTTGATATGCCGGAAATCCACAATATTCAGACGAACAATATAATAGCAGCCCCTGTTGTTCCCCTTCATCAGTTCCTGGCAGATATTAAGAAACCCGGACCGGTTCAGTCCTCCAGTCAGAGGATCCCTTAAAAGAGCTGCTTCCTGCCGCTCCACCTGTTTTCTGATCTGATAAAGTCCCGCCAACAGGATCCAAAGCTCCACAAAAGCCAGAATCATATAAAAGGCGATATGACGTGAAAACTCCGGGATCACATCGTCATTGCAGAGCATAGACACATACACCCAGGAGGTTCCCTTTACTTTCTCGTCAGATATCATATACTTCCCATTTCGAATCCATTCACCAGAATCCTTCAGTGCCTGATCCAGAAGGATCTCCGCTCTTTCATCTCCAATAGAGGACCTTGTCCCCCGCTGACAGACCAGCATCTTCCCCGTTTCCATATCGGCCAGACCCACCAGGGCATTTTCAAAATAAGGAGCAGAAAAATCGGAATACTTTTTTTACCTGCCACCACCTTCCAGAGTTCCCCGTCTGCGAAAACCGGAGCCGTGAACACAAGAGTATCCGAAGCCAGAAGGGTGATTTCAGGCTTTTTCAGATTTTCCCATTCCTTTTCAACAAAATCCGCCAGCTCAGCTCCATCCCCCATATAGCTGACGCCTGTATCCCCTTTATGGAATACAGAGACCAGATCCATATCAAAAGCTTCTGCTTTTCGGTAAAGCAGCTCCTTTGTTATCACCTGCTCCGGCATTCTGGCAAGAGCATCGGCTAAGTCCGCCATAGAGTCCGTTTTGGATTTTATATGCGTGCTGATCTGATCAGCCACATTATGGCTATTGTAATATAGATCCTGGGCCACTGTCTTATAAAGAGTTCTCTGAAAAAGGAACGTGTTCAGCATAAAGCAGATAAGAATCACACCTAGCAATCCCATGATGATCCATATATTATTCCTGATCTTTTGGTTCTGTTTCATGGCATTCTCCCTTTTCCTTTTCCGTATCCTTGGAAATAACATAAAATCCGTCTCTTCCAGAGTTCTTCACCCGGTACAGAGCCACGTCCGCCAGACGGTACAGCTCATTAAATCCAGTCTCCTCCGTTAGGACCGCAATACCAATGGAAGCACTGATGTCTATTCTCCGTTCCCCTGTGCCATAAGTTCGGCGGAGCGCTGCGTTCAGCTTCCCGGCACACCTCTGGATGGCCTCCATATCCCTGACATTTTCGATAAACAGTACAAATTCATCTCCACCCAGGCGTCCGCACAGATCTGTACTCCGGACAGAATGGCGCATGGCCATGGCGCTTTCCTTCAAGATCTCATCTCCGACCATATGGCCCAGGGTATCATTGGCCTGTTTAAAATAGTCAAGATCCAGCAAAAATAATGCTGAATATCCTGGATCCTGGAAAAAGCTGCGCTTTCCCAGAGCTTTTTCCACCTCATGTTTAAAATATGCCCGGTTATACAAAGATGTCAGCGGATCCAGCTGACTTTTCCGATTAATTTCCTGCATCTTTTCATGCTGACAAACCTGCTCGTCATAATTTTCCAGGAATCCTACCAACTGATCCTGGCCGATGACATTATAGTGGATCTTGTTCCATATCCAGACTCCATCGATACAGATTCTGAGGATTTCCGGCTCCATTCTCCTTCTGTTGATCATATTGTTGAAGATACGTTTGTAGGTCTCATAATTTTCCTTGTCAATCACCTGTTTCTTCAGCAGCTCATCAGGAAAATACTCCTCCAGTCTTCCAGTTACCGCCTGCTCCTGTCCATTCATATGGTAGAGTGTAACGGACCGATGGGCAAGATCCACTTCAAATGGAATGTCGTTGGTATGCTTTAGTACCATGAACAGAAGAGAATTTCTGGATGTGAGCGTCGCATTCTTCTCCTTGATCAGAGCAGTAGTACGGTAGACTTCCTTCCCTATAAAAATAAGGAACACCGCAATGCAGATTAATATTCCCCACAAAAGGCCGGAAAAAATTTTCTCAACCTCCCTCACATAACCGGTCACATAATCCTCCGTCAATACGGAAAACACATACCAGTTGTTGATCCCCAGCGGTTCATAGTTCACATAACGTCCTGCTCCATGGTAAGTAAAGTGAAAGGCTCCAGGGCGTCCCTCTTCCACGTCCTGCCGGATTTTTCCGACAGTCATTCCACCAGAAAGCTGATATTTGGCAATCTCCTCCCAGATGTTCTCATCCCGCGCAAAAGAATTGACATTCCTGGAATCACTGATATAGTTTCCCGAATCATCCACGATCTGGAAATATCGGTGGGAATTGGCATCCAGTTCTATGGTTTCCGCGATCCGTTCCACCTGGTAATGGCCCCACAGCACGCCCACTGTCTCCTGCTCCCGCACGATCGGTACTGCCAGGCAAATGGTATCCAAACCGTCCACCACATTTGAAATATAGCTCCGCCCCTGAGATACCACCCCGAGAAGCTCCAGATCCTCCAGATAAACAGGCTTTCCTTCCCAGTCAACCCCCTTTCCCTCAAGATCACAGATCCCCAGATTTTCAAACTTCAATTCAGTCCTAAGGAGACTTATCCGCTCTGTCATCTGAACCAGATCCTCGTTTTTTCTTTTTAAAAATACTCCCTGGCTGACCTGAAGATCTGCCATCACATTTTCTAGTTCTGTTTCTATCAGCTTTGTAACATATTTAGAGGTAAATTCAGTCTGCACCAGATCCTTTTCCAGAAGCAGACCGTATACCCGGTTGAAGCTTGAAGAAAATGTGACATATACGATCCCAAGAATCCCTACACTGATTCCAGCCCACAAAAGAAAACTTAGCTTTTTTTGCTTTTGTTTTTCCATAGCCTTTTCTCTCTGTCCTGTAATTTTTCTTTCCTCTATTTTGCTTCCGTATACCGAATCCGCTTAATGGTTCCCCAGTTTCCTTTGTTTTTCCGGTAACTGATAAACGCATTCAGACGGATAAAGTCAAAAACAAACCGGAAAAATACATTCTCGATCAGACACATGATGCAGGCACGGAATACATCCTGGCGGCTGATACGGATATTCTGCGTATAAATACGCTGAAAAAATGCCGTGATCGTCAGTATTGCGCTGTAAACGGCAAACAATAGATAAAACTGTATCATGAACTTCATATTCAGTAATCCAGCCAGCGCGGCAGCGACGGTTACAGCCAATCCAACCACCTCGATGACAGGAGAGTAGAGCTCATAGAGCATATAATATAGATATGAAGCTGTCCCCACCATTCCAAAACGCGATTTCATAAACATAAAACGATATCGGTTCATGCATTGGAACAGCCCAATATGCCAGCGGCGGCGCTGTTTGAAAAGATCCCGCAGTGTGGTAGGTGCCTGGCTCCAGCAGACCGCATTGGGCTCATAACGGATGGAATACTTCTCCATATTATTTCTGCAATAGGCGTGAAGCTTTGCCACCAGCTCCATATCCTCTCCCAGTACATCTGTCGCATAGCCTCCGGCAGCAATAACCACGCTTTTTTTAAAGAGACCAAACGCACCGGAAATAATGAGATTTCCATTAAAACTGTCCAACAGGATTCTGGAAGCCAGGAAGGAACGGTCATACTCCATTACCTGCATGCTGGCCAGAAAATTCCAGGGCAGATGATAGCTGAGCTCCCGGACAAGATTTCCGTCTTCTTTCTTATGGAAAGAAATGCACTGAGCCACCCGGATCAGCCCGCCCACAGCTACTACATCGTCATCCTCCATAACCGGCTGGACAATGCGCTCCAGGGAATCCCACTGAAGCATGGAGTCTGCGTCAATGCAGAGAAAATATGGATACTGTGAAGCGTTAATGCCTGCGTTCAGTGAATCTCCCTTTCCCCCATTCCGCTTCTGAAGCAACGTCAGCCGCACCCGGCTATCCGGAGCCTCATAAACCTTTTCAATCTTTTGGCATGGAATGCTCCGGCGTATGGGCCTGTTCACCTGCTTCATATTAAAATGTTCGATCAGAACTCTGCTTGTATGATCGCTGGAACCATCGTCGATCACAATGATCTCATACAGCCGGTAATCCAGATTCATCAGGGATTCCACGCTGTCTAATATGGTAACCTCTTCATTATAAGCAGGCACCAAAATAGATACGGGAAAATAAAAATCGTGCTTCAGCTCATTTTTAATAGTCCGCATCCTATCTGTACGGTAAAGCTTCCATGCTCCCATAGCTACTGACAGGAACAGGTAAGAAGCATAAACCAGTAAATAAAGAAGGAAAAAGCCTTCCATCCACTGTAATAGCTGATAAATCCATTGGTTCATACAGTCGCCACCGCCTCTCCTTCTTTCTTTTTCTCTGACACAGCAGGACTGGCTTCCAGAATGTATTCCAGCATTTCTGTGGCATAACGGTCTCCAGCAGCACTCGCCCTGGCTTCCTCCCAGGTTACTCCCAGCGTTTTTAGAGACCTGGCCGCATTCTGACGGACATACCAGTTTGGACTATGTAAAGCCTCCTTCAGTGCCTCCCTGCTCTCATCATCTGCATAAGCGGCGAGGGAAGTTGCCGCGGCAATGGCAAACTCCCTTTTTCCCTCCGCCTCCCCCTTCAGGATCTTAAGAAGCACTGGCTTTGCCTCCGGGAACGGATGACGGCGGAAATAACGTATCATTGTAAATCGTGTCTCCACAGGAAGTTCTTCCATTTCGAGGGCCTTTAAAATGGGGCCAGCAAAATGGTCTCCGGGAAGTCCGTCTATAAAGCGGAGTATCCCCACTTGAAAACATTCTGTAAGGCCATCGTAAATATCCCAGAGCCGGCCGGCCAGTAATTCCTTTTCTCCCTGGAACCGGTTCAGGCCATCGGCCAGAAGCCTGGGATCATGGTACCATCCATGCTGGCTCATCAGAACAAACGCATGCTCCACCGCCTGGGCATTTCCAAGTGCATATAGAGCGTTTAACACATTCTCCCTGCTAAAAACCGTAGAATTATCCAGGTAACTGAGCAGCCGCTCCATGAGAGCATCCCGCTTTTCCCCCATTTTCGGATGAAACGCCGCGATTACATAAGCAAAAAACGCCTGCTCCATGGCCGCCTTTCCTCTATATCTCTCTGCAACCTTTAAGATTGTCTCATGATTCTCTTTAAAAAAAGATTCTGCTCCCTTTTTCTGTGTCTGGTTCCAGCCTTCCATGCCCTCATGGAAGGCCATAAGCTCCTGGATATTCCAAAGCTTTCGTTCTACCTTCTTCGGCTGCCATATGGGCTTTCCCTGACTAAAGCTTTCCAGATACCTGTTCCAGCGCCGAACCCTTTTCCGATGCTCCCGTTTGATATTTTCGGAACGGAAAATGTACAGCAGATTAAACACCAAAAGAACGATGCAGACAAAAATATAAAAATAAATGACAGTCCTGACCTGAAGCCTCATCTCAATCCGTCCCCCTCCAATAATCCTGCATGATATAGTAGCTGTCCTTCAGGCGCTCACGATACTCCAGGCCCGTCCATCCCTTAAGCCTGAAGGATCCCATGGAAACCGGGCCATCTCCGTTTTCCCTGGCCATCCCGATTCCAATCTCCCTCACAGTCCTAAACTCCACGCCATAATAGACATAATAATCCCTGTGGACTGACATGGAAGCAGGACTCCCCACATTCAAAAGCAGCCACGGAAGCCGTATTTCCACACATCCTTGTCCAAAGCAGAAATCAGACAGGGAATCATAATCCTCTTCCTCGCGTTTTTCACTCCCATGAATCAATTTTCCTGTCTCCCATATGCCAAGACGCTGAAGGACTCTGGCGTCCGGAGACAGAGAGTCTACCAGCATAGGATTTTGAACAGCCATGTATATTGGGACAAAGTTTCCATTTTTCTCCGGAAAATAGATAAAGGGATCGTCCCCCTCCGTCTCATATAAGAACCGCTCCCGCATCGGATTCCAACGCTCCTGGACCAGCAGGCGGCTGTTGGAAACGCCGTCCAGACAGAGGAGCAGGTCCGCTTCCCGTTGGAACGAAAGGGAAGGTACCTCGCAGATACTGCTCCCCATTTCAGGAGAAACATCCAGTGGGATGTACACAGTCTCCCCCCGGTCTGTACCTTCCAGAAGGAGGTAAAGCCCCTCCGCGTCATACCGGGCTGACAGCTTTAGGCCATCCTGTTCCATGAGGACATCCTCCGCCTCCCATTCAGACGGATCTCCGTCCAGTATGCAGACAGCCTCTGCTCCCGGCTCAAATGCCATCAGACCAAAATTCTGTCCTTCTGTCTGAAGATCATGCCACAGGTAATGCTCTGACGGCACAGCGGCAAAGGCAGTATTCCAGCCCGTCCTCTCCCATTCGTCCTGCCAGGTGGAAATAAATCCTCCGGCCCAGCCATCGAACTCCAGAGTCCGGCTGATCTCTGCCAATTTCTGTCCCTGCTCTTTTTCTGTCAGCGGAGCTCTGTCTCTGACAACTGCCCCTCGTCCGCTGGAGATGCCGTATCCAGCCGCCACCACCGGTATCGTATGATATCTGGATAAAAGCTCCAGATATCCTCCATAAGGCTGATCCTCGGGCAATCCAGACAACTGACCAATGAGAGACTGCTTCTGTCTGACAGAAAGACGATCGGCAAAGCTGTCGCAGAAATCATACAGACGATAAGCAGCAAAGCATCCCGCCTCCATGGCATCCGTGGGCAGCACATGCTCTGGATCCGTCTGGGCATGCTTTCCCAGCTGTCTGGCATAGATTTCCTCATATTCAAGGAAATCACAGGCCGGATCGCAAAGAAATCCCACCGGACGCTGGGTTCCATACTTTTCCGTTTCATAGGCAGTGATTCCATCCATGATCCGGGCCATGGCCGCCTCAAAGGGCGTAGCGTCTTCCTTTGTCTGAAAATAAGTTCCCCGATACGCCCCGGAACGGATGCTGCTGTTATCTGTGTAGGAGATGGTGTCCGGATACCACATGGTCCCCACCAGGAAACCTGCCACCCAGGGAGAAATGTCCTTCCGATAAACTCCGCCGCTTCGAATCCCCACAGCCGGCAAATCCTTCCGTCCATGGATAATATCCACCAGAGTCCTTCCATCCTCCAGAAGCATATCCAGAAAAGCTTCGTCGTAAGCGTCCCTGGAGCCGTCTCCCACAGAATCCTCCACACTGGTCCCTTGAAGCAGATACAGCGGCTGGCTATGGGTCATGTTATAGTCGTAAAGCCCATTATAAAAATCATCATCCATGATATTAACAGCCCTGACTGCATTGGCTCCCATTTCTCCAATGGCCTCAAACCACCGGAGATAATCCTCTTTTGAAACCTCATAGGAAGTAGCATAATGTCCCGGCTGGCTGGAGGACACATCCACGCCCCTAAGCGTTATATCTGTATATTTCTGTCCATCCCAGCGGCACAGCTTTTTTCCTTCTGTCCGGAAGGGAGGCTTTACGGCAGATCTCTCCTCACCAGACGGCAGGTAAAAACCATTGTAATATACGGCCCAATAACCCCCCAGTGCAAGGGCCAGAAGAAGCACTGAGGCTGTTACAAATCGTTTCATTCCCGTTTCCTCCTACCCCGTATCTAACTGGCAAATCTGGACGGATGACAGTACTGGCGCAGGGAATCGATATGCTCGTCCAGCCACCGTCCCCGGTTTACCATGTAATTTACCATCTGCTCCACTGCTTCTTCATGGCTGGAGGGATTCACGCTTCGTAAAGTCTCCATACTGCCTTTACCGGGTCTGCGGCGCTCTCTGGAATCCAGCTTTTCCGGGTCAAAGGAGTAGCCCCAGACCTCAAAATTCCGGTCTATGGCGCTTCCAAGCCATTCCACAATCTCCTCTTCATAAGCCACCAGACGCTCCTCGGAGAGGATTCCCTGTCGCAGCTGCCTGTATCGGGAAATTACCCGCTCCACAAACTCCTCATCCTGCATCAGCATCGCATACCAGCTTCTCTGACTCAGCAGAAACTCATTCTCCTCCAGAGGCCGGTAGAAATTGTCCAAGGCATTATTAAAATCCCATACCGGCCCAATGGCCAGCCTGCCACGAGCATCCCGGTAAAAATATGTAGATGCGCCAAATGCATCGTTGATGGACAGAAATTCCATCAAAATATAATAGTTGACCAGAGAATCTGCATCAAAAGTTTCCTTCCATGCATTGGGATCCTCCGTCATCCTGGAAGAATAAAGGATCCTCTCCGCCTCGTTATAGTCTGCCTGCACATACTCCTTCACCTGACTGGTCTGGTAAGAAGTACCCGGATACAGAAGCTCCAGATTCCGCCCTGGCTCCATCCGGTAGGAGTAGGCAGAAAAGCTGTTCAGCACTTTCCTCGGATCAGTATTCTGTTCAATGCGGATCAGATAGCTAAAAACCGGATCCCCTGGTGTATAGCTGCTTAGGGCAAGACGTTTTTCGTCCACATCAATAGTCTCCATCAGAAGATAAACGCCCTGGTAATCCCCATCCAGAATCAGCTCACAGAAACGAGTGTCTGGCACCCAGGTCCCCATGACTTCCGCTGCCAGATTCATACACATGTAATTACGAAGAAGAGTCTTGTCAAGGAAGGGACCATGAAGGGCCCACTCTTTCCCGCTTTCCATTCCCAGAAGTGCCATACGGCGATCCACTTCCGGATGGTCCTCTTCCACTGTTTTTAATAGGAAGTTTCCCTTTGCAAACCACCTGGAGCTGTTACCTCTGTAACGGAACAGGGCCGTTCCCTGGTCTGTGGCTTCGTCCCAGGCGTGGTGCCAGACACCTTCCCCGGACACAGAAGAAAACTGGACGAGAATTTCTTCCTCTCCCCAATCTCCCGTATAAAATCCAACCGTATCTCCCTTTGCGTCTGCATAGGGACGGCCAGGAATGGTCTGTCCCCCAGTCTCAATCCGGATAATGGGAAGATGCGTACAAAGCCCTTCACCGTCACATACAATACAGGGGGCCAGTTCCTCCTCCGAATGCTGTTCCCGGTGCTGCTGGTACCGTAAAACCCCAGTCTGGCTCTCCAGATCCTGTAAAATAACTGATAACAGCAGGACTCCCGCAGCCATTCCTGCCATTACCGCAATCCCACGTCTCATGACCGTCACCCGCTGATCTCATCACTCTGGGTCACAGTATTCACATATTCTGTACTCCCCAGGGCGTACAGGGCATCAGCGATGTCCTGATCCTTCTGATAGTTCATCTGCCATACCTTCCTGGGCATTTCATAAATCAGTTCCACATGGTCTGCAGTGGTGTTGCGTACACGCAGAAGAGCCCGCTTATTGAAATAAGAAAAGACGATTCCTTCCATATCTGCACTTTGTGATTTTCCTCCCCGGATGATCAACAGGATACGATTTTCGTTGCGTACACGCCCCAGAAGCAGCAGTACCACAAATACCATAGCAGTCCCTACACCGGCCACCAGATAATCGCCTACGCCGCAACAGATGCCTATGATGATGGTCCAGAAAATATAGGCCGTATCCCTGGAATCCTTAATAGCTGTACGGAAACGTACAATGGACAGAGCACCTACCATACCAAGGGACAATGCAATGTTATTTCCAATTACCGTCATGACTGTGGCCGTAAGAATTGTAAGGGTCACTAACGATACATTAAATTTCTTACTGTAAGATGTTCCAGCATGGGTATACCAATAAGATATATAAATGGCGGCGCTTAACACCGCTGCTGCCGCGATATGCAGTACGATCTCCTGTGTCGTAAGGGTTCCGCTTTTTGTAAGCATTTGTGCAAGATACTCTCTCATACTCATTTCTCCTTCGTTAAAAATTAAAATGCTTTCCGACATTCCGGCTTAAACAGTATTTGCTGACCGATATCTCACCGGCGGCACAGCTGCTAAGCATATCTTTGATATAACTCAGTAAAAAGCCGTTATATTTTACCTCCAGCACCACCAGTGACTGATCCTGGACAGGATACTGGGTCAGGCTGCCGTCAAAAATATCAAAGCTGCTTTCCGTTCCCACGATATGATGATCGAAGGTCACCCGAATCTTATTCTCCCTGGCGATAAAGGCTCTCCGCCGATACTCCACAACACTGCAGGGGCGGTAACCATACATATTCATAACGGCATAACACTCCCGGGCCAGCGGTTCACGGCAGGAAAGCAACACACCATAATCGCCTTTCGTCAACCGGACAGCCTCCTCCCTGGAAAGGCGAAGGGAACGCTTTTTCTGCATGGGACCTTTCTTCTGTTTGATTTCCAACAAGCCAAAGTCACTGTCTGGACCGTAACAGCGAAGCCGGATCTTGCGCCGCAATTCCACTCCGTCTATCTTCTCCTGATAATCCCGGTCTTCTATGGAATCGAAATATAAAGACCGAATGGGGTATCCGTCCCCTCGGTTATGTGGATCCTCCATCATAAATTTTGCTAAATTTCCGCTGTGATAATAGTACTCAGGCAGACCTATCAGAAATTTTTTTTCCTGCCGCAGGACTTCATTCAATGTGCAGCACCTCCTTCAACGCCCGGTAGTCGTGATATGCAATGGAAATATTCCTGCCAGGATACGCTTCTTTCACGCCGGCGTAGTTTTTTCTTAAGGCGGTAAGGCCAGAATTGTAATAGGTATTGATCTCCTCCACGCTACTGCCGTCCGCCTTTTTCAGTTCGTAAATATTGATGAGCTCCTTTCCGTATTCACAGGCCAGCTCCACCTCAGTGGCAATGTTCTTGATTTCTGCTCCCCGATAGTAATTCATAACCGCAATTCGGTCGCATCCGTTCCGGATTAGCTCTTCCAGACCTTCCCCCTGCCCCTTTTTGTCGTAAAACCACGGAATACAGACAATCATTTCCAGCTCATGGCTTCTGGCAAGAGCATAGGCCTTCTTCATTCCAGAAACAAAGGTTTCCATAACTCGGTCCGGATCCTCATCCCATTCATCCAGAGTATAAGGCTCCACATCAAAGACAATTCCTTCCAGGCACGGAATCTGCTCCCATTCCTCTCCATCCCCCCTGCGTCGTTCCAGAAACTTCCGTTGGATCCGACGGTTATAGGCCGCGGTTTCCTCCACCTCCTCGCAAAGCCTCTCTCCCTCCGAATCAAGAGCCCAGGAAGGATGCCCCGTCAAACGATAAACGGTAATCCCCGCCTCCATGGCCTTCTCTGCAAACAGGGACATCTGCTCCTGACAGCTGTTTTTACTGGAAAAATTCTGGTACAGAACATTCAGTTCCTGGTCCTTCATAATAGAAAACAGTTCCCTATCCGTCTGATTGACGGTCTCAGCGCTCCAGGAAAACAAACCAGCGTTTTCCAGTGATATCCCCATCCGTCCGGAAGCTTCCGATGCACAGGCAGCCGCTGGGCCGGAAAAGACTGCCCACAGGAGCAGAACCATACCGGTCAGCCATCCCCTCCGGTTCCTGGAATATGATCCAGTCCTACCACGGCACCGGAAGAGTGATGTTTTCGTTTTCCTTTCAATCATTGATTCAGCAAAATCCTTTCTTAAAATTTAACAGGGTCGCTCAATGACAGCGGAGCTGGAAAAACCCTGATTTCTGAAATCATTATATTCGTTTTATCGAAGATATTCAAGTATTAGAATATATCCTATGCTAAATCCATAAATCATTTATGGAGGCAGGCTTCATGATAGACTATTCACCTTTCTGGGAAACTCTGGAGCACTCCCAAGAAAACTGGTATACTCTTACCAGCAGACACCATCTTTCCCACAGTACCCTTCACCGTTTAAAACATAATATGGATGTGTCCACACGCACCCTCAACGACCTGTGCCGCATCTTGAACTGTGATATCAAGGATCTGGTAAAATACATCCCCTCACCCGAAGACCAAACACTGTGATCTTCTGCTAAATCCCCAAAGAAACAAGAAAAAAGACAGATACACATCTCTGCATATCTGCCTCTTTTTTAGGTTTCTTTATCTCGTATTCCTGCTTTCGCAAGAATATGTCAGAAGAATCTGTATTTCCCCCTGTCTCCTTTCGACCACAGCATAATCTGCCATCAGGATAGCCGCCCCAAGCCCTCTGTCTTCGGTCAGCACAAAGCCTATGTCATTTTGCAGGGCCACACAAAAATCTGTATCCTTTTCTCTGATCTCCAGTCTGGAACAAGTCCTTTCCGCATAGTTTTTCATAAGAAAGACTAATGTGTCTCTCAGCCACACCTTCTGGCATAAAGCCTTTTCTATCTCCTCCTCATCCCTCATATGAGAAAGAAACTCGCATACCTTCTCCATCTGCTGTCCATTCAAAGAATCAAAAATCTCTTCCAGATCATCAGCAACTTTCTTCGGTCTGTAATCATAGATCATATTCTTTTCCTCACTCCTTCTGGTTTTCCTTTTATATCTGATTGTCTGCGGTGACACATATCCAGTATAACGTATTTTTTAAGAAATCTCCGGTTGAAAAGTGGATATTTCTGGCAGCCATTTATTCCTTCCTAACACTCCGGTCAGAAGGATATATTCCATAAAATGCCCAAAATACAGGGATGCTGCAAAAAGGGCTCTCTCCAAACTTCCCTTATTACAGCATCCCTGCTTATCCCCTTTTTACTATCCCCGACTTCTCCAGGTATCCGGCCACAGCCAGATGCACCGCGCTGCAGGCGGCTGCCAGTAAGAACACATACTGTGGACCCCATACCTTCCAGATCACCCCGAAGCCGCCGGATACCGTCACTGCCAGCACATGATCCACACTTAAGCCCAGAGACAGATTTCCCATCACATCCTCCGGGCGCAGGCTCAGCTGCTTCATCATCACCGTATGGACAGTATTAAAATGATCCGTCAGCATCACCAGGATATAGGCCAGGAAAACCAGGACCGCTCCCAGTGGTCCGTCCCCGAACCGGCCGGAAGCCGCTCCCCAGGCTGCAAAGGCCGCAAAGAGAAACGCTCCGGCAAAGTATCCGCCTTCTATGGCCAGGGATCTGGAAACTCCCAGGCGGTCCAGCATCCGGCCGATGACTGGGGAAAAGCGGCTCCCGATCAGATGGGCAGCCATGCCTAAAAGCGCCAGGGTATCCGCTCCCATGGCTAAAAGCTCCACAATGAGCCAGGGCGCAAATACGATCCGCATCCGCTTCTGACAGCCGTAAACGGCGGTGATCAGATAATAGGGAATGTAGCGCTTCCGGATATGCAAGGTATCCCGGCGGCCGGTGTTCCTGGCCCGGGGCACATTGAGCTCCGGAGCTGTTTTTCTGAGCCGGACTGCAAAAAAGAGACCGGCGGCAGTAAAGAGAAGCCCCGCCACAAAGGACGGGATCACGCCGTCCCCAAACCAGAAGAGCCCGGTGCGGTATCCAATGAAGACAGCTGCCGACGCAGTCATGGACGCCAGAGTCATCTTTCCCTTAAGCTGTCCTAAAAAAGTCCCCGTTTTCCCCTCTCCCGACAGATCCATGGCAATGCTGTCCCGCAGGGGCATCATCATATGCTCTCCCAGGGAAAAGGAAAAAAGAAAGATCTGCATGATAAAATATGACGGCGATAAAAGACCCAGAACTGCCAGTCCCAGGGTACAGAAGCCGTAGGCCATGACCATCAGGGACAGGTTTCCGAGCCCCGAAAGGGCCGTCAGGATCACCACGCACAGGATCCCCGGCGTCTCCCTGGGTATCTCTAAAAGCCCGCGCTGGACCGAATCGACGGCAAATACCTCCTTAAAGTAATTGGAAAATACCCCGCTGCTTAAGCCCACGGCCAGCGACAGGCAGAGTATGGCGTACATAAAAAGCTTTTTTGTGTCGTGATTTATGTCCATGATCGTTCCCCCTGGTTGTTCTTTAGTTTTGCAGGCGGCCTATACGATCCACCCTTTAGTCATATAAAACAGTTCCCTCCGCCTTCTGTTCTGGTATTATTTTACCAGCTTCCAGACGCCGCGGCAAGTGCTGCCGGCCGGATCATTAAAACTGTTTCCCCCTTCATCCGCAAAATGGATTGCTCCACATGGAAACCGTTTTTCCAAAACAGGCCCGGGGAGGGACACAGCTGTGCTCCTCCCCGGGCCTGTCAGTTATAAGATGAGAGAATAAATTATAAATATCTGTCTAATCTGCCATTACCTTCACTGTCTCATACAGCAGGCTCACGCCGTATCCGGTTGCGCCATGGATGCAGTAAGCGTTGCCATCTGCCGCCCAGTTCACCGGGGCCATGTCCACATGGACCCATGGGTGATCCTCCACAAATTCCTGAAGGAAGAGACCGGCTACGATAGTTCCTCCTCCCATGGTATTGCCCGGACAGCTGTTTTTAATATCTGCCACCTCAGACTGGAGCACCGTAAACAGCTCCTTATCTGCCGGAAGCCGCCAGATCTTCTCACATGAGATCCGGGAGGCCTCCAGGACCTCCTCATAAAGCTCGTCATCATTGGCCAATACAGCGGCGCTGCGGCCGCCCACGGCTCCCTTGGCCGCTCCAGTCAGGGTTGCGATGTCAATGATGGCTCCGGCTCCTTCTTTGCGGATGGCGTAGGTGATGGCGTCGGCCAGGGTCAGACGGCCCTCAGCGTCGGCATTCAGCATCTCGATGGTCTTTCCGTTCATGGAGAATAAGATATCTCCCGGAACGTAAGCGTCCCCGGACACCCGGTTCTCACAGGCTGCCACCACTGCGATCACGTTCACCGGCAGCTTCTGTAATGCAATGGCACGGATGGCTCCGATCACGGCAGCCGCGCCGCCCATGTCGTCGTGCATGGTGGCCATCTTGGACTTTAAACTGTATCCGCCGGAATCGAACATTACGCCCTTGCCTACCAGCGCCACCGGTGCTTCACCCGGCTGGCCGCCGTTATACCGGAGCACGATCACTCTCGGCTCGTCCACCGCACCCTTTGCAACGGAGAGGAACGCCCCCATCTTCATCTCTTCGATCTGGTTCTTGTCGTATACAGTCACGTCGATGCCAAGCTCTGCGGCCAGCGTTTTAGCCTCTGCGCCCAGCTTCTCCGGCGTCATATACATGGACGGATGATTGATCAGATCCCGTGCCAGCATGGTGCTCTCCGCCACGTTTTTGGCCTCTGCGGCGATCTTTTCCAGCTCCTCCATCTCTGAAACGATCACAGCCGTTTTCATCCCGTTTACCACCGGCACAGACTTATATGCATTGAACTGATAGGAAACCAGGAACGGCAGCTCACAGATCTTCTTTGCGATCTCCGCGTTCCCGGTGATCTCCTTTGCATTGTCCAGGAGGATCATGGTAACAGCCGCCTTTGCCTCCTTGCAGCTCTTGAATGCCTTAGCCATGGCCAGGAATACCTCCCGGTTGGTGGCAGAGCCGTCACCCAGCTGTACCAGAACGGCCTTTACAAACCGGCCTTCCATATATAGATTCAGCGCATAAGTCAATCCACAGGTACATCCCAGCTTTCCGGCTGCCAGCGCCGCCTCCACCGGCTCCTTCACCTCAGAAGGAACAGGGGCTGTCAGCGTCTTTTCATTGGAAAACGGGATCACAATGGCGTCGTACTCCATGACTGGAGCGTTCTTAACTTGAATTTCCATTATGCGTTCAGCACCTCCTTATATTTTTCCTGTTCTTCCTTATTTGCAAGAACAAAGTGTCCAGGCTCGATCTCCACCCACTCCGGCTTGTCGGTCTCATAGTGATGGCAGGACGGGTCGTAGACCTCCACCACCTTTTTCCGCTCCACTAAGGGATCCGGCTGAGGGATCGCCGACAGTAATGCGCGGGTGTAGGGGTGGAGCGGATGGCTGTAAAGCTTCTCCGTCTCCGCCAGCTCCACAATATGCCCTTTATGGATAACTGCCACCCGGTCAGAAATAAACCGGACAATGGATAAGTCATGGGCAATAAACAGGTAGGTGAATCCTTTCTTTTTCTGAAGTTCAGAAAGAAGGTTTAACACCTGGGCCCGGATGGACACGTCCAGGGCCGATATAGGTTCATCCGCGATCACCAGCTGGGGCTCCATGACCAGGGCCCTGGCGATTCCGATCCTCTGTCTCTGGCCGCCAGAGAACTCGTGGGGGAACCGGCTGGCAAATTCCGGTAAAAGTCCCACGTCTAAAAGCGCCTGGGATACGATCTGCTTCCGCTCTTCCTCACTTTTAAACTTATGGTGATTATAAAGGCCCTCGGAAATGATGTAGTCCACCTTGGCTCTCTCATTTAAAGAGGCCATGGGATCCTGGAAGATCATCTGGATATTTTCAATGACCTTCCGGTCCATTTCCGGAGAGATCTTTCCGCTGATGCGCTCGCCCTTATAAAGGATCTCACCGCCGGCCGCCTCGTTGATCCGGATGATGGCCCTGCCGATGGTGGTCTTTCCGGAGCCGGATTCCCCAACCAGACCGAAGGTCTCGCCCTCATAAATATCAAAGCTTACGCCGTCGATGGCTTTAAACGTCTTTTTTCCTGAGCCAAACACCACATCCAGGTTTTTGACCTCCAGGATCTTTTTTCTCGTCTCGTTACTGGACATCCGGAGCAGCCTCCTTCCATTTTTCAAACATCCGGGCGATCAGGGCCGGCGGCTCCACCTTCGGGGCCCGCGGGTCCAGAAGCCAGGTACGCGCCCGGTGGGTGGGGCTCACCTCAAAATACGGCGGCCGGATCTCAAAGTCGATCTTTAAGGCCTGGGGATTTCTCGGAGCGAAAGCGTCGCCCTTGATCTCATTGAACAGGTTGGGCGGGGTCCCCTTGATGGAATACAGGGGCTCGCCCTTGACACCCAGCTGGGGAAGGGAGGAGAGAAGCGCCCAGCTGTACGGATGCTTGGCGTTGTAGAAGATCTCCTCGCAGAGCCCCACCTCCACGATATCTCCGGCGTACATGACCGCGATCCGGTCTGCCACATTGGCCACCACGCCCAGGTCATGGGTGATGTAGATGATGGTCAGCTGGTACTTTTCCTGGAGATTATGCAAAAGCTTTAAGATCTGGGCCTGGATGGTCACGTCCAGGGCCGTGGTGGGCTCGTCGCAGATCAGGATTTCCGGATTGCAGG
>ENA-ORMO01000802-ORMO01000802.1-human-gut-metagenome-genome-assembly--contig:-NODE-802-length-41028-cov-4.706953_pt1 | contig 41028 bp, 36 predicted proteins | sample MGYA00242106_ERZ509001 | MGnify/ENA primary metagenome ERZ509001 (study PRJEB26280, sample SAMEA2338736) | human gut metagenome | biome: human gut; feature: human-associated habitat; material: faeces...
AATCTTCCGTAGGCAGGTTGTTAGCCGCCCCTACAGGTTTTCTTAAGACAACGCTCTAAAGTACCGGATGTTTTATACATGGATCGGAAGGAATCTCTAAAGTTTGGAGGGAAGGGCGGATGTACTACCAACTGGGAGAACGGATGGAAAAGATACAGGCATGCCCTAAGCGGCTCGCCCAGCCGTATGTGGCTGTGCTTTCCCAACAGGAATTGGAAAAAGAGGGAACCCGTATGGGATTGAATGCCCGTACGGTGCGGGAGTGCGGGCATATCCGTATGACCAAGACAGAGGTTCACAGCCAGTATCTGTTCGGCACACTGTACATTCCGGTCCGGCGGGAGAAAGTCCAAAACAACAGGCACATTCCGGTTGGCTTCTATGTGCAGGACAATTTCCTGGTACTGGTGGATGAAAGCGGTGTGGCAGAGCGAGCGCTGCACCAGCTGTACGTACGTAAAAAATGGCGGAATCCCACGTTTGCCCGCGTACTTTATGATTTTCTGGAATACCTGATCGGGCCGGATCTCTTGTTCCTTGAAGAGTTGGAGGAACAGCTCACTCATATGGAAGATGCGGTTTTGAACGGAGATTTTGACGGCTTTAACCACCGAATGATGGCTATGCGAAAAGAGCTTTTGTACCTGCACAGCTATTATGAGCAGTTGATCGATCTGGGAGAAGCATTTCAGGAAAATGAAAATGGTTTTTTTACAGAGACAGAGCTTCGATATTTTAAACTTTTTACAAAACGTACGGAGCGGCTCTGCAATAATGTCCAGCTTTTGCGCGACTATTCGATACAGGTACGCGAGGTCTACCAGGCCCAGGTGGACATCAAACAGAATCAGATTATGAAGGTGCTCACGGTGGTGACGACTGTCTTTTTGCCGCTCTCCTTAATTGCCGGCTGGTATGGAATGAATTTTGCCAATATGCCAGAGTTGCACTGGTCATTTGGGTATCCACTCGTTATTTTGTTCAGCGCTTTGGTTGTTGGCGTTTGCATATGGATTTTCCGGAAAAAGAAGTTTCTTTGAGTTTTGTGCAGGACGCCAAAAAGGAGCCAGCCTCGTATGCGAAAGGATGCACAAAGATTTAATAAGATGCAATTTTTGCTTACATTGCGAAAAAAGTTCCATTATAATAAAAGGGTCGGCGTTTCGGTAAAATGGATGTGTTCCATCTAAAACTCGATATAGATGTAAGTCCAGCTCCTGATAGCGTGTTGTCTATGACGGTTTTCCGTTTTTAGATGACACGTTTTTTTGTTGCCTTCCTCAGAAAAGTCGGATGGATGTGGCAGAACAAGTGGGAATTGCTTTCCCGGACCCATACGCCGAGAAAAGTATTTTTATAGTGAAGGAGAGTACAGAATGTCGGAAACAAGACAGGATGCAAACGCATACCTTGCAGCAGCGCCGGTTGGAAAACTACTTTTGAAGTTTTCGATCCCGTGTGTGCTGTCCATGCTGGTAAGCGCTTTGTACAACATTGTGGATCAGATCTTCATCGGGCAGAGCGTGGGGTATCTCGGAAATGCAGCTACCAATGTGGTCTATCCATTTACGGTGGTGGCATTGGCCCTAGCCCTTTTGGTTGGGGACGGCAGCGCTGCATTTCTGAGTTTGTCTCTGGGAAGCGGAGATCAAGAGACCAGTCACCGATGCATCGGAAATGGCATTGTTTTGTCGGCCGTGGTGGGGATTGTATTGATGATTATCGGCCTTGTGTTCACAGATCCCATCCTACATCTGTTCGGCGTGACAGAGGCGTGTTATGCATATGCTTGGGACTACATGCGGATTATATTGCTGGGGATTCCATTCTATATTTTTACATCGGGGATGAATGCGGCAATCCGTGCGGATGGGTCACCAGGATATTCGATGGTTGCAACTGTGTTAGGGGCCGTCATCAATCTGATTTTAGATCCAGTTTCGATCTTCATTTTTCATATGGGGGTCAAAGGCGCCGCAATTGCCACCATTATTGGACAGATTGCTTCCTGCATCATGACGGCGGCGTATTTTCACAAGCCCAAATCCTTCCGTTTTCAAAAGCAGAGTTTTCGGTTGCACAGCCGGATTGCACGAAGAATTTGTCAACTTGGCGTTTCCAGTTTTATCACGCAGATTGCCATCGTTGTCATTATCAGTGTAGCGAACAACATGATTGTTCTTCAAGGGCCGCAGTCTCCTTATGGAGCGGATATTCCTCTCTCTGCGGTGGGAATCGTGATGAAAGTGTTTGGCATTGTGATTGCATTTTCTGTGGGAATTGCCGTGGGAGGCCAGCCGGTCATCGGATACAACTATGGAGCGGGCAATTTTAGGAGGGTATTCTCTGTGTACCGGTTGGTGATTCTGGCGAACATCGCGGTAGGAGCGATCTCCATGTTGCTGTTTGAATGTTGTCCGCAGGTGATTGTGCACCTATTTGGCAGCGAGAGTGACTTATACAACGAATATGCAAATCTCTGTTTCCGTATCTATCTAGGAGGCATTCTTTTGTGTTGTATTCAGAAGGCCAGCAGCATCTTTCTGCAGGCGATCGGCAAGCCGGTCAAAGCGACCGTACTCTCCTTGTCCAGGGATGTGGTATTTTTGGTACCCGGCGTGGTGATCCTGTCCTCGCTTTTTGGCGTGACAGGGATGCTGTGGGCGGCCCCTGTGGCAGACGTATTGTCCTTTTTACTCACGATTTTACTGATCGGAATGGAATCCAAGTCCATCCGCCGAAAGGAGGAATCCGAGGAATGCAAAAGCGCATTGCCACCATCAGCCGTGAGTTCGGTAGCGGTGGAAGAAGTATAGGACGGTTGGTTGCGCGGCAACTCGGCGTGGCGTTTTATGACAAGGAACTGGTAAAAAAGATCGCGCTGGAAACCGGTTTTGACGAACAATATGTGGAGCAAGAAAGCGAAGATGCGCCCAACAAGAATTGGTTTGCATACGCTTTTTCTACGCGGGGGACCCAAGGCGCGATGAATAGCATGTCCACAGAAGACTTTCTCTGGGCCATGCAAAACAAGGTGATTCATCAGTTGGCGGAGAAGGGGCCCTGTGTAATTGTAGGTCGTTGCGCCGATTACATCCTGCGGGAGCGAGACGATTGCTTCCACGTATTCGTACATGCAGATCTGGGAACAAGGGCTCAACGGATTGTCCGTTTGTATGGGGAATCGGAAAAGAGTCCGGAAAAACGATTGGAAGAAAAGGATCGAAAACGGCGCCTCTATTACCGCCATTATACGGACCGGGAGTGGGGAATGTCACAGAATTACCATCTATCCCTGGACAGCGGTCTGATTGGTGTGGAACCCTGTGCGGACTTGATCGTCCGGCTGGTTCGTGCCTTGTAAGCGGTAAGACCAGATTGCGCAATCGGGGCTTATTCGATCTTCCAAGCAGGAGCAAAACAACAAAGACGCCCAAAACCCGGTCAAGTGGACCGCGTTCTGGGCGCCTCTTTGTATGACGAAACTAGAATCATTCTGGAATCGTTCGTTTCGCGTTTCTTTAAATCAAATGGAGTTTTTGTAACGCCGAGTGAATACCATCCTGCTGGACCGTTCCGGTGACCATACACGATACCTGCCCTAGTTTTGCGGTATGGCGCCCCATGGCGATCCCGGTCCCGACGCTGCAAAACATATCGTAGTCGTTGTCCGCATCGCCAAATGCATAGGCATGTTCCCGCGGAATCTGAAAGTACTCTAAAACGTTTTTCACGCCCAGGCCCTTGGAAATACCATGTTGTCCGACGTCGCATGCCTGATTGCCGGGTTGATCTGTGATGTCATACCGGTCGCTAAAATCGTGTAAAAACCGGTCCCGCTTGTCCACACAGTCGTAAGTGACCATCAGCTTATTAATGTGCAGGCCTTCGAGCGATTGCAGGGGAAGAAACCGATCGATGGGGAACGCATATTTACGCATCATCCCCTGAAAGGATTCTTCAGAGAGATCCCGGCAATAACAATACTCCGGTTCCTCCAGAACCGAATTGATTCCCACCATATCGAGATAGGTAACAAGGGTGCGCAATGCCTCAGGTGCAATGGTCTGATTGTGAATCACCGTACCGCCCGCTTCCGAACGCGCGCCATTGGCGGTGATATAACAGTCAAACAAAAGGAGGCTGGGGAGCACATAACACTGGGAACGCCCAGTGGCGAGAACGGTGAGAAATCCCTGTTCGCGCAACTGTGCGATTGCCTCTTTCGTCTTTTCAGTGGGAGCAAAAATCCCAGACGGCCCATCGATCAGCGTGCCATCTGCGTCGAAAAATACTGCGCCCTGGTACATTTGAGTCAACACCCTTTCTGTCTATATGTTCCGGCGGATGAAGCGAAAACATTGCCGTTCCGATTTTACCACTGCATCGCCGGATGGGTCAAGGTTTGACAAGATGTTTACAGAGATGGGATCAAACGGTCCTTCTACGCGGGCGATGCGGGAACATCTTCTACAACTTGCGGTATGGCGCCGGGTGTGCTATAATACGTTTTATTTAAAAGCAGGTTGTTACTGTCCAAAGGGGGGCTAAAATTGACCAATTATCATCCATATCTACCGCAACAAAATGATCCGTATATCCCCTATCCACAGGCTAGAATGGACCCGTTTTACGAGCAAAGACGTGAAGAAAAACATATGCTTCGAAAAACGGCGAGCGGCCTGAGCTGGATGCTTCTGTTGGTCGTTTTGCTGATGGCGGTTTTGCCGTCCGTAGAAAACGGTTTTTTGCGAATGGTGGGGTACCGTTGGCAGGGAGAACTCCAGTTCGGCGGGTATACGTCCCTGCTGTATTACCTGGTCAATGGCGTCACTTATATTTTGGCGTTTGCCTTGCCGCCGCTTTTGTATCTGGCGATCAAGCGGCAGCCATTACAGAGGGTCCTGCTGTTTGAAAAGACACCATTTTCCACAGCGCTGGCGTGTGTTTTTCTGGGAATGGGTGTGTGTATGCTGGCGAATTTTCCAGCGAATTGGATGGCGGACTTTTTGGAGTGGGCAGGCTACAGTGGGACTTTGCCGGATTCTCCACTCACCGGAGAACCGTCCATTCAGGCGCTATATTTTATTTCGCTCGCGGTAATTCCACCACTTGTAGAAGAGTTGGTTTTCCGCGGCGCAGTGCTGCATGGCCTCCGGCGGTTCGGGGATGGCTTTGCCATTGTTGGTTCCGCGTTTTTATTCGGCATGTTCCACGGGAACTTGATTCAGCTGCCATTTGCCTTTCTTTGCGGTCTGGCGTTAGCCTTTGTAGTGGTTAAGACCGGAAATCTTTGGGTATCCATAGCGATTCATTTTCTCAATAATGGTCTATCGGCTGCGATTACCCTTCTGCAATGGTATCAGGGAGATCTCTTGGCGAATACAGTCTATCTGATCGCCTTTGCTGCTTGGATTCTCCTGGGTATCGGCTCCGTCGTATTTCTAGCTGTACGTAGAAAGGGTTTTTTCCGTGTGTCCCGAACGGCTTGTGCGCTGACGATAGGACAAAAATTTCTCCATATGATCGTCAATCCAGGAGGCTTGGTTCTATTTGGCTACTGTGCCCTGTCCTGTGTGCTGATGATGTATCTATGATGCCGGGGAGGGTTTCTTCTGGAAAATCGTGACGAAGCATTCATGCGGGAGGCCTTGGAACTTGCCCGGGAGGCCGCTGCGGAAGGAGAGGTTCCCGTCGGGGCGGTGATCGTCTATCAGGATCGTGTGATTGCGCGCGGACGAAACCGGCGGGAGGTCGGGAAAAATGCACTTTGCCATGCGGAGTTGGAGGCAATCGATGGGGCTTGCCGTGCATTGGGAGGCTGGCGCCTGTGGCAGTGTACGCTGTATGTGACATTGGAGCCCTGCCCTATGTGCGCCGGTGCAATTATCAATGCGCGAATTCCGCGCGTGGTATTTGGCGCGAAAGACCAAAAGGCGGGTTCCTGTGGTTCCGTAGTGAACCTCTTCGCATTGCCGTATAACCATGCGCCGGGTGTCACCGGCGGCGTGTTGGAAGATGAGTGCGCGAAATTGTTGACCGCCTTCTTCAAAGAGTTGCGTTCTCGCCGGAAGAGGGAAACCAGGCAGAATGCCGAACCCAAAGACCGGTAAAGTTCGGAAGGGATGCCGGAGATGTGCATATGCACATCTCCGGCATCCCTTCTTGTGTGGGTGTAAGAACATTGGAATAAGGGGTTTGGGCGCAAAGCATTCCATGATGCAGATTGCGGGAAGAACCTTGGCTGCATACTCTTTGTGCTCGGCGCCTGCAACCCTTTAGGCATCATTCTTCAGAACAGCTGATAATGTTTGCAGGCTTTATAAATGCCATCGTCGTCAATACCAGCGGTTACGTATTCCGCCACGTTCTTTAGATCCTCCACTGCATTGCCCATTGCGATGGAATGGCCCACGACTTTCATCATGGTGATGTCGTTGTATCCATCTCCAATGGCATAAGCATCCTCCGGCGAAATCCCAGCCTCCTTCAGAAAGATCTGTACGCCACGGGACTTGTCTTTTCCCTGGAAGGAAAGATCTGCGGCCAGGCTGCCGGGATGCTTATTCAGAACCATCGGCTTTTGGAAGGCTGGTTTGCACCGGAGATAATGCGCCTCGTCCTGAAAAACAAAATCGATCAGGCTGGCGTGAACGTCTTCCGGCTCCCAGTCGGTCTGTAGATAACCGGGCATGCCATAGCTTTCGTTTAACGGCTCGATTTGTTCCTCTGGAACATGGCGAGCCCATCCCCGGGTGTTCCCTACAAAATTGTACCAGCAGCCATAGCGGTCGAAATATTCAATGTACTTCCGGATTTCATCCGGAGAAAAGCACTCTTCAAAGACCGTTTTTCCATCCACCACCACATGGGCGCCGTTCATCGCCACATAGTTGGAGAAGATGCCGGGAAAATATTTATGAATAAAGAGTTCTGGTCTTCCAGAAGAAATAGCGACAATATGTCCATTTTGCTTTAACTGTTTCAACGCTTCCAGAGCGCTGGGTTCCACATAAAAATACCGCTCATTGTGTGAGGAAAGCAGTGTGCCATCTATATCAAAGAAAATGACTTTTTTACTCATATGCCTCTCCTTTCTGGTCGCTCAGTCCCAGAATATAATCGGTTGATACGTGGTAGTATTTTGCCAATTTCAGCACAGCCCAGACAGGGATCTCGCGAATGCCCTTTTCGTAACGGCGGTAGACCTCCCGCTTGCAGCTTAATACATCGGCAATCTCCTGCTGTGTCTTATCGTGGTCGATTCGTAAGTCCTCAATGCGTTGGAAAAACATGGCCCCACCTTCTTTCTCTATGCTACTATTTTGTAGCATAGAAGATACGCTTTTGCAACCAAATGGTGGCTAAATGAACATAGAATTAAAATGAGATAATTACTGGTATCGCATAAAGAAGAACAGAAAATTTGGATTATATAAATAAATTTTTGTAGAAAAGATTCATTTTTTCAACTGCTATAGAGAAGGAGAGTGCCCCAAAACTGTGAATTTTTAAGTTCATAGTTTTGGGGCATCCTCCTTCTGTCTGGAAAAATATCTGAGTTCCTAAAAAATGAGGGTATCCTTCCGTCATTTCATGACTTTTGGGACACCCTCAATTGCTTAATATTTCAAATTGCGATAATATTTGTCGTTCAATAGATGCTTTTTACGGCGTTTCGGACGACGATAACGCTTGCGGCCACTGCCGCCGCGCGGTGGCCTCCGGTTGCTCAAAATGACAATCACAACCACTACAACGCCCAGTCCGATACATACCCATGCGATGATACCAATCCAATTGACCGTGCGGTTTGAGGTGGGCGCCATACTGGAGGATGGAAGCAAGCTGCTATCATCCGGCACACTGACCGACGGGAGAGAGATCGAACTAGAGGATTCTGAGCTGGAAGATTCCGCCTCAGAAGAGGAACTCGACGCGTTGGACGAAGCTTCCGGTGTGGAAGAGCGGGAACGGCTGGAAGTGGACGGTCTTCTGGAGGCCGTCTGCGAACTGCTTGGAGCCGTAGCCTGCGAAGAGGGAGGAGCCACAGGCGGTGTTGATGTAGCAGGTGGCTCTGACACCGGCGGCGCGGTGGATGTTGTGGAGGGGGCCTCTGACGGTGTTTCAGAGGAAGGGGGCGTTTCGGGTGACGGGTCTACGACCGGTGTGGTGGGATCTGGGGTCGGTTCCACAGCAGGTGGGGCGGATTCCGGAGTGCGGCCGATCACCTGTTGTTGAGTCTGTTGGGGCTGTTGCGGGTCCGTGGAGACCTCGGTTGCAAAAGCTACTGTTCCAAAGGTGGACGCCACACCGAATACGATCATAAAAACGAGCAACAACGCTCTACTATGTTTTTTCAATTTGAAACCTCCTGAGATAACCGGCAGGGGCGCGGGCTCCCTATGGGCAACGGGACCCTGTCGAGGGAATGGTCGGAAAATCTCTTCAATCAAGGGGGCGTTTTTTGCCGAATCTGCGCATATTTGCGGGCTACAAGTAATTATAGCATATTTCGAAGAGAAAGCAACCGAACCAGCCCGGCTGGCCTACATACAGCGGTTAATTTTTTATGAACAATCTGCCTAGAGGTGCAAATCCCATCCGGTCAGCGTATGAATCAGTGTTTGGTCGTCGCCAAACCCAGTCTGACGCGAATAATAATCCACTTCCAGAATACCGATCGCCAAAACTAAGATACAAAGCGTGCTGTAGAATGAGACGGCAAAGATCCGTGCATTTGTATTCCGTTTCATGATACGTCCTGTTCCTTTCCGAGGGTTACGTAAGTTGGTTCAATGTTTCTGCCAGGGCTTTTCCGAAGAGCTGCCCGGAGTACTTTACCTCTTCCAGTGTATTGACTTCTGTGCCAAACTCCACCAGTAAAGAGCCTTTTGTCATGTGCTCGTTGTATTTACGGGGGCAGAAGCTGAGGGGGCGCGCCAACCCTGGGTATAGATCGGAGAGGCTTTTTTGAACGCGGACTCCTAAGCGAAGATTGTACTCCCAGTCGGGGAATCCCAGAGTTCCGTCATCGTCACAACCTGAAATAATCATGATTTGGGCAGCTTTCTTCCCCTGGATCATCGCGGTGGGTTTCAGACGGATGCCATCCTGCGTTCCCATGGCATCGCGGTGAACATCCAATGTGACCTGGATGTCTGGATATTTTTCCAGATTTCGTTGGATGGTTTCGCCAGAGCGGTCGTAAGCACCGTTATAACTGGGGTAATCATGACAGGTGGTGTCATGAACCACGCCGAAGCCAGCAGCTTCCAGCTGTTTTTTGATTTCCTCACCTACTGCCACCACATTTTGAGAGTTGTCCTGTGTGCGGGAAGAACCCGCGAACGCCTCGGTTGTATGTGTGTGGTAAATAAGGATTTGGATGGTTCCGTCCTTTTTCATTTTAACCGCTGGTTCCTTGGCTAATTCAGCGCCAATGTCGATATCGTGATTTTGATTGGTATTTTTGACCCACATGTTTTCGTATTGAATGCCGGAATTGCTGATACTCAACTCTTTGACATTTCCAGTGATTGTTTCACTGACGGTACCTGAGGAAACGGAGGAGGAAGACGGTGTGCTGGAAGAACTGGCTGGTTCACTAGAAGAGATTGGGGCCTGGGAGGACGAGACAGCCGGTGTGCTGGCGACGGTATCCTCGGAAAAGTCTGTGCGAAACGCTTCTGCTGCACCACCCGGAAGGATGAATCCCGCCGCTGCGAGCGCGGCATCCCCCGCGTGCAGTTCCGGTAGGCGGGCTGCCGTACAGAATACTGCCACAGCGGCAAGCGCTGCAGAACAAAGCATCCGTCCATATTGTCGCCAATTTTTCATGTTTTGCATTCCCCCGCCATTCAACCGATTCGGCCCTGCTTTTGACGTACAAAAACCGTAGCCGTGCTTCTTAATGTGTATGCAGGTCCATAGAAATACAGACCTGTGGAAAAATGGGACATCTTGAAAAAAGCACAATTGGAGAAGAAGCGAGAGTGGGCGTGAATGGCGTCCCCCAGTTTGGAGAACTTTATGGGGTTAGCTGGCCAGGATGGAGAATTCCTCAACAGAAAGCGAGGGGTTTAAGGCGGTATTGATGGCCATGGCGACCATGCGTGCAGCGCGGGCAATGAGCAAATCGATCTCGCGCGGAGTAACCACCATATTTGCACCGCGCGGAGCAACCTTATCTTTAGGAGCGGCGTATCCAAGCAGATCAGCGGCAAGTGTGCCGGCGTCCACCACAGTAGGAACGCCAATTCCAACGACTGGGACGCCGAGCGTTTCCCGGCTGAGCTGGGGACGGGCGTTATTGACTCCGGAGCCGGGGGAGATGCCACTGGTACTGAGCTGGATGGTACATCCCAGGCGGCCTAAGCTGCGCGCTGCCAATGCATCGACTGCGATCACAGCGGCAGGCTGAAATTCTCGGGCCAGTGCGGACAGGAGCTCGCGGGTTTCGACTCCTGTACAGCCCAACACTCCTGTGCTGACCACTGCGACAGGGCGCAAGCCGTCAAGTCCTGTGACCCGTGCGATCTCTCCCCGGATGTGTCGCGTTGCGAGAACCTGTTCTGCGGTTTGCGGTCCCAAAGCATCCGGGGTGATCGCTCGATTGCCAAGACCTGCCACCAAAACAAGCCCTTTTTCTGGCAGAAGTGCACGGAGTTCATCGCGCAGTTGGTGCAGAAGTTCGTCCCCACTGTCGATATGGTCCGAAATGGCGGGGACCTCCAACGTGATATATTCCGCGCCGTTTTCTCGTATGCGTGTAATTGTACAATTCTTCTTTTTCTCTACCCGCTGGCTTGCTGGCTCCGTATATTCCAGCGCAAGGTCGGTACGGTATTCCATATACATTTCTCCCTTTTGTGATTTCGTAGAAAGGCGCTGCTTTTTCAGAAAAAGCTTGATTTTTTGGAACCTTAATGGTAGAATAAAAACTACATGACAGCACCAAAGGAGGTGGAACTATGCCGAATATTAAATCTGCTAAGAAGCGCGTGAAGGTGACTGCTACAAAGACGCTTATCAATAAAGCATTCAACTCCAGCCTGAAGACGGAGATCAAAAAAGCAAACCTTGCAGTAGAGACCGGTGCGGAAAATAAGGCTGAGGCCGTCCGTGTTGCGGTGAAGAAGATCGATCAGGCGGCTGCAAAGGGCATTCTGCATAAGAACGCAGCTGCGAGAAAGAAGTCCGCTCTCGTTCGCAAGCTGAACGGTGCGCAGGCTTAAGTCGAATACGCGAGGAAAAGCTGAAAGCAGAGCATATGCTCTGCTTTTTCTCATATTGCATGGGAAATCATTTCCAAGGGGAATTTCATTTGACTTTTTGTAGGAAAACGGTTATCATATAGATAACAATTTGGTTGTATCAACAAGCTCCTCGCCGCGGCGGCGTTCCCCGGCCTGCCGGGCTTGTATTTACAAATGGAGGTGCTCGCATTGAAAAAAGGAAATAACTTTGCTGTTTTTATTACAATTGTTTCTGCTCTTGCAGCTGTAGCCGCTGCTGCTGTGGCTGTTGTCCTCTTTTTTGAAAAGAAGCGGAAGGACGAAGAGGAGCTTGAGCACTATTTGGATTGCTCCATTCAGTGAGGACGGAGATTTTCTTCCGTATGGACGGGAAAGGATACGGGCAGGTATGCTACCTGCCCGTTTTATTTTTGTGTCTTTTCCGGAATTTCCGCCACCGTTCAATGTCGCGGCGTGTTTTTTCATAGATATGCTTCAAAAGCTTGTACAAAAGCATGCCGATAAAGCGTCCCTGTAGGATGCGAAGTCCACGGTACGCATATTTCCCATATCGGACATACCGATTAGCTCTTATCTCCGGGTTTTGAAAATATCGCAGCGAGATAGCCAAAGAATACTGCGGCGGCAATTCCCGCTGCGCCCGCCGTCAGTCCGCCGGTAAATATCCCCAGGAATCCTTTTTCCCGGATTGCTTCCAGGGTTCCCTTTGCCATATTGTAGCCAAATCCCGTCAGGGGAACTGTGGCGCCTGCACCTGCAAAATCGACCAAAGGCTCATAGAGGCCAAGCCCACCCAGAACAACCCCAAGCGTAACAAACAGGACCAAAATACGGGCTGGAGTCAGCTTGGTGTAATCGATTAACAGCTGACCGACGACGCAGATCGCTCCGCCGACAACGAATGCCCAAACATATTCCATATGTTTCACCTCATGGATTAGTATGAGGAAAGGGCTGCCATTTTATGCAAAATGTGATTGGATTGCTGCCTAGAAAAAAAGGCTAAAGCGTACGGCATGGAACGTTTTGAAATCAATGAGAGTGACCGGGGAATAGCTTTTGAAAAATTTTCTTTGTACCGGTGGTATTCCTTATAAATGGAAAGGGAGGGACTCTGTATGAAAAAGGCAATATGCACCGCGGTTTTGTTAGGAGCCTGTGCAGCACTCATTGGCTGCACGATAACTTCTCTGCAAGGACCGGAAACGGTTTCTCATCGAATTGAAACATCCACATCCTTGGTACAGCCTTCTTCTGAAGAGGAGGAGAAGGTGACAGATGGTTTTTCGCTTTCTGTGCAGGAAGGAACGATTCTGCCCGCCCCGAAGAAAATTGTAATCATCATCAATAATGGGACGGAAAAGGAAGTCGGATATGGGGAGAACTATTGGTTGGAACGTCAGACAGGCAATGGCCAATGGGAGAAGCTAGACTATTTACCGGATGCTGCCTGGCATGACATCGGAATTCTGGCGAATCCTCACTCCCGCAGCGAACACCGGATTCATCCGGTCAATTTCTATGGGGCAGATGCCCTTTCGCCGGGGCACTATCGCTATGGCAATACGTTTGACGGCGAAATATATTATGCAGAGTTTGATATTGTCGCGTCCTAAGATGTTTCGAGAATACATTTGTAATAATTGGTCTTTTGTTTCGAATACTTCTCATGAAAACGAATCCATTATGCATGGATTTTTGAACGATCGAATGAATAAAGAAACAGGTGATTGTCATGAAAAGGATTTGTGTGTTATGATATTTTATCAAAGAAGGCTGTAACAAAGACCTGAATTGGCTCAAGAGTAGGAAGATTTAAGGAGTAATGACAGAATGGAACGTTTTCCCAAAGTGTCGATCATCATTCCAGTTTACAATGTAGAGCAATATTTATCAGAATGTTTGGATAGTGTCGTTAATCAGACATTAGTAAATATCGAAATTATTTGTGTGAATGATGGTTCTACCGATTGTTCAGACGAAATTTTGGAGCGCTATGCAAGGAAAGATAACCGTATCACGGTTATAAATCAAAAAAATGGTGGACTTTCTGCTGCACGGAATAAAGGACTGGATTATGCGAAGGGGGAGTACATTTATTTTTTGGATAGCGATGATTTCATAGAATTCGATGCTTTGGAATCTTTGACAGCGCGGGCAGATGAAATGCACTTAGATATTTTATTTTTTGATGCAGATGCAGTTTTTGAGTCGAAAAAATGGAAAAAAGAGAAGATTATTTATTCGACTTATTATAAAAGAAAGCATACCTATAAAAAAATATATAGTGGCATAGAATTATTTCAAAAAATGTCGAAAAATAACGAATATAGATCGTCTCCTTGTTTGATGTTGCTAAAATCTGACTTTTTAAGGGCATTTGATATTCGTTTTGTTGAAGGCATCATTCATGAGGACAATATTTTTACCTTTTCTTGTGTGTGTGCAGCAGCAAAAGCGAGCCATATATCGAACTGTTACTATCATAGGCGGGTAAGAGAATCTTCTATTATGACAAAGCCGGAAACAGCTGAGAATCTAAAGGGTTATCTTTATTGTGTAATCGAGATGCTCCGCGAAATTCAGGGGAATTCTTTTCCAAAAGACATAGAAGTAGAGATAGAAAAAGTAATCCTCTCCATGTGGGATGCAGTGGTTCGCATTCAAAAAAAGTTACCTGTCGAGCAATTGCGCTCATTACAGGAGACACAGAATCTCTATGATCAAATCTTGTTTGAACTATATTTAAGCATGTTTTCGCGTAGAAATAGGGAAGGTCATATTATAGAGAATGATACACCCATAATTTCTGTAATTATTCCTGTATATAATGCGCAACGTTACTTGTGGGAATGTTTAGATAGTGTTTTAAATCAAACATTAGATCAGATAGAAGTAATTTGCATTGACGATGGTTCAACCGATTTTTCTCATGAAATATTAGAGCAATATGCAGGACAAGATTCAAGGGTAAAGTTATTTTCGCAGCAAAATTGTGGAGTAGGAGTTGCAAGAAACAGAGGAATAGAGGAAGCAAACGGGAAATATTTGTTTTTTATGGATGCAGATGACTTTATTGATGCAGATTTATTGAAAGATGCACATGAAAGAGCGGAAAGTGTCGACGCAGATATAGTTTTATTTCCTATTGATACGTACGACCAGATAACGCACTTACGGTCACCACGCCCATGGATGCTTGAAGAAAAGCTTTTGCCTAAGAAAAGCTTTTTCTCATGGAAAGACATTCCAGACCATATTTTTAATATTACCTCACCGGGGGCGTGCAATAAATTATGTAAATCGGAATTTGTTAAAAAGAATCGTTTAAAATTTGCAGAATTTCTTCATTCGGAAGATGTTGTTTTTACATTACCTGCATTAGCTTTAGCTGAACGTATTACAACATCATCTATGAGGTTCAAATACTATTATAGGAAAAATGTTCCAACAAGCTTAGAGACAGTCCCAAATTGTACCCCACTGATATTTATGGATGCTTTTTTGAGGGTTAAGGAAATTTTAATAAGCGCGGGAATATATTCTCATATTCGCAAAAGTTTCTCCAACTGTGTCTTATCTAGCTGTATTTATGAATTAGAGAAGCAAAAAGATTATGAAAGTTACAAACAGGTATTATGTTTACTAAAAGAGAAGGCTTTTTCAGAGTTTGATATAGAACTTATGAAGAAGGATGACTTTTTATCTCCATATTTGTTTAGTAAATATATGGATTTAAGTAAGTCCAATAAAAGTGAAAAGCTTTATAAGAATAATTTGAAAAAGTCGATGAACGACCTTAATTCAAATGACGCAGGGGCGTTAGAACTAGAACACCCTAAGGTATCGGTTATTATACCGGTTTATAATGCCGAACGCTATCTGTGGGAGTGCTTAGACAGCTTGTTGCGTCAGACGATGACAGATTTTGAAATTATCTGTGTGGACGATGGTTCTACGGATCACTCTTATGCAATTTTACAAGAATATGCAAAGAAAGACAAAAGATTTATAATTCTTCAGCAGCAGAACCAATATGCAGGAGTTGCCCGAAACCGAGGAATGGAGGTTGCTAAAGGAGAGTATTACCTTTTTTTGGATGCAGACGACTTTTTTGAGCCAGAACTTTTAGCTCATACTTATGCGTATGCCTGTGCAACGGAAGCGGATATATGTGTTTATCCTGTTAGAAAGTATGATAATGTAACAAGAGAATTTTCTCCGATGCCTTGGACTTGTGTGACAGATATTTGCCAACGTGAAAAGACATTCTCTCGAAAAACAAATCCAAAAGAAATTTTTCAGTTTACATCCCCTGCACCATGGAACAAACTATTCTGTAGAAGATTTATTGAACGGCACAATCTTCATTTTCAGAATACAAGAAGTGCAAATGATCTAGCGTTTGTAATGACAGCATTAGCACTGGCGGATAGGATTTCAATTTTAGATGAGAGTCTTTTAAACTACCGTAGAAATGTGAGTACTACTTTACAAGCAACACAAAGCAAAGAACCTTTTGCTTTTTATAAAGCTCTTATTCGGCTTAAGGAGAACCTGCAGACATTAAATATCTATCAGGAGTTGGAGCAGGGATATATCAATTTGGCAATGGGGACTTGTATTTATAATTTGGGAACGATGTACGAAAAGGAAGCGTTCATTCAAGTATATTCCTTCCTGAAAGAAAAGGGATTTTACGAGTTAGATATTATGGATAAAGAACAAAGTTACTTCTTTAACCAGTGGCAATATAGCCAACTAAAAAAAATAATTGACTTGTCTGTTGAAGAGTATATTTCTCAGCAGCATTTGTTTAAACAACCCACACCTTCTACTAGTAGAAGTCGTTCTGTGCTATCTTACGACCCATTAGAGGAACTGCAAGCAATTCGTGCGTCGTGGTCCTTCCGTATTGGCCAGGCAATTACTTGGATACCGCGCAAAATTAGAGGGATTCTTCGCTGCTATCGTGAGCATGGAATGTCCTATACGCTCAATTGTATACGTGTAAGCCTGTTTGGAAGATAAGTCCTTTTCGTTGTTAAGGAAAATTTAGCAGCTGCGGTTATACCTTGTGCTGGAAGTTCGGCTGTTGCTGTGATATAATCTATCCGTGTATTTTAATAGGAAATGGAAACGGGTGATTCATTTGTCAATACCACGCGAACGAATCCGCAATTTTAGTATTATTGCCCACATCGATCACGGCAAGAGTACGTTGGCGGATCGCATATTGGAGCAGACGAAATCAGTCGCGCTGCGCGACATGGAAGATCAGATTTTGGACGACATGGACTTGGAGAGAGAGCGTGGAATCACGATCAAAGCCCATGCAGTTACATTGGTATATCACGCAAAGGACGATCAGGACTATGTGTTCAATCTGATCGATACGCCTGGTCATGTGGACTTTAACTATGAGGTATCGCGCTCTCTGGCAGCATGTGAAGGAGCGGTCTTGGTGGTGGATGCCTCACAGGGGATTGAGGCCCAGACTCTGGCCAACACCTATTTGGCAGTGGATGCGGGATTGGAGATTGTGCCAGTTATCAATAAGATCGATTTACCGAGTGCCCAGCCAGAACATGTGCGGCAGGAGATTGAGGACGTGATCGGTATTCCAGCGGATGAGGCTCCTTGTATTTCGGCAAAGATGGGGACCAATATCGGCGCGGTGATGGAACAAATCGTCAAGCAGGTTCCACCGCCCGAGGGCGAGGAAGACGCCCCTCTGCGCGCATTGATCTTCGATTCCTACTACGATGCCTATAAGGGCGTCATCGCGCATGTGCGCATCAAGGATGGGACGGTTCACCCCGGCGATACCATCCGTATGATGAGTGTAGGCAGTGAGTTTACGGTAGTGGAATGCGGCTACATGCGCGCCACCAGTTTTGAACCGATGGACTGTCTGCGCGCAGGCGAGGTTGGTTATATTGCGGCATCGATCAAGGCGGTCCGTGAAGCGCGTGTCGGGGACACCATTACCCGGGCGGACAATCCGGCAAAGGAGCCATTGCCGGGATACCGTGCAGTACAGCCCATGGTGTTCTGTGGGATCTATCCCGCGGATGGAGCGAAATATCCGGATCTGCGGGATGCGCTGGAGAAATTGCAGCTCAACGACGCGGCGCTCTCCTTTGAGCCGGAGACCTCCATCGCGCTGGGCTTTGGATTCCGCTGTGGTTTTTTGGGGCTTTTGCATATGGAGATTATCCAGGAGCGCCTGGAACGGGAATACAATTTGGACATTATTACGACTGCGCCAAGCGTTGTCTACCATATCACAAAGACGGACGGAGAGATGATCGCGATCGACAACCCGACCAATTATCCGGACCCATCGTTGATAGCGCAGGCGGAGGAACCGATCACCAATGCCCATATCTATACCCCGAAGGAATACGTGGGCAATATTATGGATCTTTGTCAGGAACGCCGCGGTATTTTTAAGGACATGAATTATATTGACACAGACCGTGTGGATATTCACTATGAGTTGCCTCTCAATGAGATCATTTACGACTTTTTCGACGCGCTGAAATCGCGTACGCGCGGTTATGCCAGCTTTGACTATGAGCTGGCCGGTTACCAAAAGAGCAACCTAGTCAAACTGGACATCATGCTCAATGGCGAAGTCGTGGATGCATTGTCGTTTATCATTCATGCGGACAAGGCATATCCCCGTGCACGCAAAATGGCAGAAAAGCTGCGCGAAAAAATTCCGCGCCAGCTCTTCGAAGTGCCGATTCAAGCTTGCGTGGGGGGACGGATTATTGCCCGTGAAACGGTCAAAGCGCTGCGCAAGGATGTTTTGGCGAAATGTTATGGCGGCGACATTAGCAGAAAGAAGAAGCTGCTCGAGAAGCAGAAGGAAGGTAAGAAGCGCATGCGCCAGCTGGGAACCGTCGAGGTCCCGCAGGAAGCGTTTATGAGTGTGCTGAAACTGGATGAGTAAGATTGGGCTGTATTTGCATGTGCCGTTTTGTGAAAAGAAATGTCCCTATTGTGATTTCTATTCCATACATGCCTCTGAGGAATGGTTAAATTTATATACGGATTGTATGATTAAAAGAATGCAATACAATTCGTTTAAATTAGGCCGTTTGGCGGACACTCTCTATTTTGGGGGAGGCACGCCCAGTTTATTGAGGGGAACCCGGATAGCGCGTCTGATAAAACAAGCGAAAATTTCCTTTGGCTTGCAGGATGCGGAGATAACCGCAGAGGTCAATCCCGGTATCGACCTGGACGATTTTTTACAGGGCTTTCGGGCAGAGGGGGGCAATCGCCTATCGATCGGGATGCAGTCGGCGGATGACCGGGAACTCAAGCTCTTGGGCAGGCGGCACACGTTTGCACAGGTGGTACAGGCTGTAGAGACTGCGCGTAGAGTAGGCATCGACAACCTTTCCCTGGATCTAATGCTTGGTATCCCTGGCCAAACGGTGGAAAGCGCCAAGCGTTCGGCGGCCGTTTGTGCCGAGTTAGGAGTGCCGCATGTGTCGGCCTACCTCTTGAAAATTGAGCCAAACACGGCCTTTTATCAGCGCAGAGAGCAGCTGCAATTGCCGGACGAAGAAGAGGCATGTACTCTGTATGAAGCGGTCTGTGACGAATTGGAGCGGCATGGTTTAAGACAATACGAAATCTCCAATTTTGCCAAGCCGGGCTTTGAGAGCCGTCACAATCTGAAATATTGGCATTGTGAAGAATATCTGGGACTTGGCCCTGCAGCACACTCCTTCTTAAGTGGAAAGCGTTTTTATGAAACGCGCGATCTTCGCGCATTTTTAGCTGGACAACCGCCCATAGAGGACGTAGACGCCGAGATACCTGCGGGGAGTCCGGAAGAATACGCCATGTTGGCACTCCGATTAACAGAGGGATTGCAGGATCAAAAATACAGCGCACGCTTTGGAATTTCCCTCCCAACGCGTTGGAAACGCAGTGCGCAGAACTATACACATGCAGGTCTGACAGAATGTTGGCCGGGAGGGTTCCGATTTACCCGAAAAGGTTTTTTAGTTTCGAATGCTCTGCTTGCAAAAATTTTATACGAATCGTAATATTATATATAATAATACAAATAGAATATTCTGTTGTTGGCGTATGCCCTTTTTGTATGGAAACTTTAAAAGGAGAGCGTTCCAATTGAGGGAGTCCTTTTGGCGGTAATTTCGGATGCTTGTTTGATTGTTCAGGCCAATGATACACCCTTTGGCGATTGGAAAATGGGCATATCGCCTGTTATACAGCGGATCATTCGTTCATCCTGAGATTTTTAAATCTTTTGGATGATGGAAAGTGGAAGAGAAGAAAAGGCCCTGCATCCGGTGTAGAACACTGGATGCAGGGCCTTTTTTAGACAATTTAGGGTTTCCCTCTGTACCGATTTTATCAGACACCATGCTTTCTTGGGGAACCGCCAAACCGTCTATTTACTTCTTGAGGATTCTCTTTAAATAGGCTACGTCCAGCAGGTTCACGGTCTCGAAATTTCCTTTATAAAACACGGCCCAATTATTGAATACACAGGGCAATTCCTTTGCTTTTTGTAATGTATCGACCTGAATAAACGATACAGGTACGTCATTCGCTGCGCAGTACTGCCGAATGGTCTCCACGCTTTGATGGATATAGGGACACTGCATATCATAGTAAATGGTTAATTCCTGATTTGCAATTTTCCCAATTTTTGCATTTGGGGCGAATCGCGGTGTTGTTCCATCAAAAGAACACGCAAGCAGTTCATAGCCTGGATCGGCCGTATCAACGCACTCAAAGCCAAATTCTTTTGCAAATGCTTGATCGGAAAGCCAGGTCTTTTGCCTTTTTGCGCCGAGCATACAAATGCCGGATTTTCCCTTCTCTTTGGCATCCGCGAAACAATACTCCATCAGCGCTTTCCCATACCCTTTTCCTTTGTAGCTGCCAGAAACCCACAAGCAATATAGGTAATAGTAGTTGTCGCCAACTACAGGAACCCAAGCGGTTTCGAGAGGCGCATATTCGATAAAGACGGTTGCCTTTTCGTTCAACTTCCGAAAGACATGACCCTCTGGAAGCCGGTCTGAAAGCCATTGTCTCTTTGCTTCCACCCCCGGATGGGGCTTCCTGCTGCGAATGATACAGCACAAATGCTCGTGTAATAGGTTTTCGGATGTTAAATTTATAAACTCTGTATCCATATGGACCTCTTTTCTCCATGGTTCTGGTGAGTACGATCCCTTGCTGTGGTCTCACTATTTTGAGAAGAATCCAATACTTCGGAAGAGTGGTACACTCTTTAATCAAAGAATCTGCCTGCTGAGGAAAGAAAACAATGGAAAGTCGATGCATTTACTTGGAATCAATCCTTGTAGGAGCGACTCTTTTATCCATCCTCTTGAATAGAACAAAACCAGGACAGGGGACAAAGAGGCCCTGTCCTGGTCTGGTTATGCTTTTTTATCGTCGAACATCTCTTTAATTTTGTCGAAAAAGCCTTTGCGTTTTTGGTAGTTTTTCTCTTCCGCGCAGCTATCAAATTCTTGTAAAAGTTGCTTCTGCTTTTGAGAGAGATTTTTGGGGACTTCGATGGTCATCCGGACATATTGATCTCCCCGGCCCCTGCCGTTGATATGGGGGATTCCCTTTCCTTTGAGTTTAAACACATCCCCGGGTTGTGTGCCCTCACGCACTTGGTAGCTTACACGTCCGTCAATGGTCGGTACGGTTACCTCAGCACCGAGTGCCGCTTGCGTAAATGTGATCGGCATTTCACACCATACATCGTCCCCGCGGCGCTCAAAGATCGGATGCGGCCGCACATTTACATAGACATGTAAATCGCCGCTAGGGCCGCCGTTTGCACCTGCATTGCCTTGTCCGGAAACATTGAGCATCTGGTCATTGTCAACACCGGCGGGAATGTTGATCTCGATCGTCTTTTGTTTGCGCACGCGTCCGCTGCCGTTGCAAGTGTGGCAGGGGGATTCGATCACGCGGCCAGTACCGCCGCAGCGGTCACAGGTCCGCGCGGTCTGTACCACGCCAAACGGCGTACGCTGGTTGATGCGTACCTGTCCCGTACCGCCGCACTGGGGGCAGGATGCTGGACTAGTTCCCTTCGCGGCGCCTGTGCCGCCGCAGTCCGGACACGACTCGATTTTGTTGAAGGAAATGGTTTTTTTACAACCCTTTGCAGCTTCCTCGAAGCTGATGTTGACGACTCCTTCCGTATCGCTGCCGCGGCGCGGCGCATTTGGATTGGCGCGGCGCGCGCCGCCGCCAAAGCCGCCAAAAAAGCTGTTGAAAATATCCCCCAAGTCGATGTCGCCGGTGAACGGGCTGCCGGCTGCACCGCCACCGAAGTTGGGGTCCACCCCGGCATGGCCGAACTGGTCGTACCGGGCCCTTTTATCTTTGTCCGAGAGTACCTCATACGCCTCATTGACTTCTTTAAATTTTGCCTCCGCCTCTTTGTCCCCCGGATTGAGATCCGGGTGATATTTTTTTGCCAATTTGCGGTAGGCTTTTTTTATTTCGTCTTCGGTGGCGTTCTTTGGCACACCCATCACTTCATAAAAATCCCTTTTATCGGCCACACCTATCACTCCTACAAATGCGCAAGCCGCCTCAGCTCTGTCTGGAAATCTTTGCCCACGCGAACTCTCATTTTTATGCGGCACAGCCGCGTTCTCTATCCTATCAGGTTTTCCGCCTGTTGTAAATCACTTTTAGAGAAAATCCACTTCGCCATTTTACGGGTGAAAGCTGTTGTGGGTATCATCCACACCCACAACAGCCTTACCATCGTTTATCAGGAACGAATACTGCCATGCAGTACGCCCGAAAGTTTATTTATTGTTGTTGTCATCGACGTCCTTGTACTCTGCGTCATAGACCGGATTGCCGTTTGTATCCTGCGCCGGGGCCCCCGCATTATCTGCCGGCTGGCCGCCTTGCGGTGCAGCTGCCTTATACAGCTTTTCGGAAACGGCATACAAAGCTTTTTGCAGTTCTTCTGTACGGCTCTTGATATCCGCGACATCATTGCCGGAAACCGCCTGCTTCAGCGCATTGGACTTTGCTTCCAGGTCGCTCTTGTCAGAGGCGTCCATCTTATCGCCGCTGTCCTTTATCAGTTTTTCGACCGAGTAGCAGAGATTCTCCGCCTCGTTCTTTGTATCGACCTCTTCGCGGCGCTTTTTATCCTCTGCGGCATACTTTTCCGCATCCTTGACAGCCTTATCGATGTCGTCCTTGCTCATATTGGAACTGGAAGAAATCGTGATGTGCTGCTCTTTGCCGGTTGCAAGGTCCTTTGCAGAAACGTTGACGATGCCGTTTGCATCGATGTCGAACGTGACCTCGATCTGGGGGATGCCGCGCGGTGCGGGTGCAATGCCGTCCAACTTGAACAGCCCCAACTGCTTGTTATCGCGCGCGAATTCACGTTCACCCTGCAGTACGTTGACTTCGACCTGTGTCTGGCCATCCGCAGCCGTGGAGAAGATCTGGCTCTTCTTAGTCGGGATGGTGGTATTGCGCTCGATTACCTTCGTCATGACGCCGCCCATGGTCTCAACGCCGAGGGACAGGGGCGTGACATCCAGCAACAACAAGCCTTCGACTTCGCCGCCGAGCACGCCTGCCTGCAATGCAGCGCCAATGGCAACGCATTCATCCGGGTTGATGCCCTTGAACGGCTCCTTGCCAGTCAGCTTCTTAACCTCTTCCTGAACAGCCGGGATTCTGGAAGAACCGCCGACGAGCAGAACCTTGCTGATCTGGCTGAACTGCAAACCGGCATCCTGCATAGCCTGACGAACCGGGCCAATGGTCTTTTCTACGAGGTCAGCGGTCAGTTCATTGAACTTTGCGCGGGTCAACGTCATATCGAGATGCTTTGGACCGGTGGCATCGGCGGTGATAAACGGCAGGTTGATTTGGCTCGAAGTCATGCCGGACAGTTCGATCTTTGCCTTTTCTGCCGCTTCCTTCAGTCTCTGCATCGCCATCTTGTCGCCGGAGAGATCAATTCCGCTCTCCTGTTTAAAGGAGCTGACCATCCAATCGATGATGCGCTTATCAAAATCGTCGCCGCCCAAGCGGTTGTTGCCAGCAGTTGCAAGAACCTCCTGAACACCGTCGCCCATCTCGATGATGGAAACGTCGAATGTACCGCCGCCGAGGTCATACACCATGATCTTCTGCTCTTCGCCCTTGTCGATGCCATAGGACAGAGCAGCTGCGGTCGGTTCATTGATAATGCGCTTTACATCAAGACCGGCAATCTTGCCGGCATCTTTTGTAGCCTGACGCTGTGCGTCGGTGAAGTATGCCGGAACAGTGATAACCGCAGAGGTGACCGTTTCGCCCAGATAGGCCTCTGCATCTGCCTTCAGCTTTTGCAAAATCATTGCAGAAATTTCCTGCGGGGTGTAGCTCTTGTCGTCGATAGCCACTTTATAGTTGGAACCCATCTCTCTCTTGATGGAAGAAATGGTGCGGTCTGGATTCGTGATCGCTTGGCGCTTTGCCACCTGACCCACCATGCGCTCGCCAGTTTTGGAGAATGCCACTACGGACGGCGTTGTACGCGCCCCTTCTGCGTTGGCAATTACGACCGGCTCGCCGCCCTCAATTACGGCTACGCAGGAATTTGTTGTACCAAGGTCAATACCAATTGTCTTACTCATAATCTATACCTCCAGTTTTGATTCGGTTGTTTTCGTCAGTAATTTATATTTGGAAAGGGGATTGCGGGATGGCGAACCGCTCAGTTTGCAACCACGACCGTTGCATGCCGGACGACTTTGTCGCCGATCTTATATCCCTTCTGATAAACCTGTGCGACCACATTTTCCGCTGCGCTCTCGTCATCGATGTGCGATACAGCATTGTGTAACTCCGGGTTGAACGCCTCCCCTGCGACGCCCATCTCGGCCACGCCTAGCTTTTCCAGTGCCCTTTTCAGCTGTGTCTGGACCATTTCAACGCCCTTGCGCAGATCTTCGACACTGCACTCCTGTTGCTCGAGCGCGCGCTCCAGATTGTCTGCCACCGGCAGAAATTCCAGCACCGCTGCGGCTGTCGCGTCGGAATAAATCGCCGCTTTTTCACGCTCGGTCCGCTTGCGGAAATTGTCATATTCCGCTGCGGTGCGCAAAAATTGATCTTTTTGCTTTTTCAGGGCCTCCTCTGCTTCTTCAAGCTTTTTCTGCATCGCTTCTTTCTCTGCTTTGGCCTTTTTGCCGCCAAAGCCTCCTTTGTCCTTTTTGTCTGCCTTTTCCGCTTGTTCGGAAGCCTCCGGTTCCGCGCTCGCCTGCGGTTCAGTTCCGGCCTCTGTCTGCGGATTCTTTTCCTCCGTATTCAACTGCCCGGACCCTCCTTCGTTTTAAATTGCGCCTTTTGCGCTCTATCATGATTAAGCATTATAATCCATCAATTCGGTAAGCATTTTTCCCACTGCATCGGATAGATACTCCATGTGGGAGATCACCTTGGCATAATTCATGCGCATGGGACCGATGATCGCCAGCGCACCAGCATCTTTGCCTCCAACGGTATAGCGGGAGATCACCACACTGGAATCTTTCAATTCCGGCCGGCCGGTCTCATCGCCGATCAGTACCTTCACACTCTTGCTCCGCTGTTCCAACAGACGGTTCAATTCATCTGCCCGTGCCAAAAAATCCATCATCCGGCGCGCCGTAAGGGAAAGTTCTGGATAAAAAAGGAGATTCGTCTGTCCCTCCATACAGATTTCCGCCTGCATGGAATCCCGAGCGACATCGAGAACAGCCATGAACGCAGAGGACATCAGGATCGCCATTTCTCCCATCGAGGCCGCCATATTTTGAATAAAGGCGGGCGTTACCTCTGAAACGGGCATTCCAGCCAACCGCTCATTAAACACCCGGAAAAACACCCGTAAGATTTCTTGGGACAGATCAAAATCGCAATGGAATACGCACGTTTTCATGGTCCCAGCAGAGGTCATCAAAATAACCATCGCTGTCCGGCGACTCGTCTGTACGAACTGAATCGCGCGGATATTGGCGCCACGCCCGCTCGGCGTAGTTGACACTGCGGCAAACCGCGTAGCGGCTGCCAGAACTCTGGAGACGCCGTCCAGCAACTTTTCCGGGTCATAGGCGCTGGAGAGCAGCTGGCTGTCCAGGAAACGCTTCTCCTCGCGGGTGACGGGCTTTCTTTTCATCAGGGTGTCGATATAAACTCGATACCCCATCTGTGTGGGCACTCTGCCCGCCGAGGTGTGCGGTTGGTCCAAAAGTCCCATTTCGGCCAAATCGCTCATTTCATTGCGAACAGTGGCAGAAGAGACCGCAAAGTCTAGGTTGTCACAAAGCGCCTTTGAACCGACTGGCTCGCCGGTAGAAACATACAATTCGACGACTGCTGCCAGGATTTTTTTCTTCCGTTCGCTGAGTTCCAACCTTCCCACCTCTTTTATTTAGGTTTTAGTTTTAGCACTCTTTTAGATCGAGTGCTAACTCTAGTTATTAATTTATCATTACTTTGCCCGATTGTCAATAAGATAAATGTAAATTAATTATGAATCTGCCAAGAGAAAACCAAACAATTTGCGCAAAAATCGGAAAAGAGGAAGGCAAGATATGCTCTTTGCAATTTTGGGCGTCTTCCGAGCAGCCTTTTGGTACGGTTTTCCCTACACAATATAGAAGGAACCCCTCTTGACCTGGCAGAACCCTTTGAGCGGTTCCATCGATAGAGCGATTGCTTGGATTCTGCTTTATCCTGGGGTACATGAACAAACAGGTCGAATCGTTTCTGACGGTGGATTTCCAGTGGATATTTGAGATGGTATATTTTATTGGTATTGTGTTCGTTTGAAATAAGTTTGATTCAGCTGATTCTCTCACGGATCCAATGGCGGCCAGTGAGAGAATCAGCCCCTCTCAATGAACTTGTTTTGGCAAGAACTCTGTTACAGCTGATTGGAAAGGAGAATTTCCTACATTGAGAGGTCTTTACCTATGGCCTGTGCTTACCAGAACGGTACAATTGTTTTTGATCGAAAGACACTGTATAAAAAGCAGGCTGTCCACTTTCCAGAGTTTCCCGAAAAGCAAGGAAAATCGAGAGGGATTTCCTATAATTTTGCCTGGACAAACTCTTGCTAAAATTCGGAAAATGGCCTATAATCAACATGTATGGTGGTTAAACCAAGGAAACTTGAAACCGAAAGGAGTACCGATATGAATTATTCCCATGAAGTGGAAAACATGTGTCCTGTAGCCAAAGGTCCCCATCACGGTCCCGCACCCATCCCGGAGGAGGGCAAGTGGGTAAAAGCCTACGAGATCAAAGACATCTCCGGCCTGTCCCATGGTGTGGGCTGGTGTGCACCGCAGCAGGGCGCTTGCAAATTGACCCTGAATGTAAAAGATGGCATTGTGCAGGAGGCTTTGGTGGAAACCCTGGGCTGCTCCGGCATGACCCATTCTGCCGCTATGGCAGCAGAAATTCTCCCGGGTAAGACTCTGTTGGAGTGCTTGAATACCGACCTCGTTTGCGATGCAATCAACGTCGCAATGCGCGAGATCTTTAAGCAGCTGGCCTATGGCCGCAGCCAGACCGCGTTCTCCGAGGATGGTTTGCCGATCGGCGCAAGCCTGGAAGACTTGGGCAAGGGCCTGCGTTCCCAGGTTGGCACTATGTTCAGCACGGGTGCAAAGGGCGTCCGCTACATGGAGATGGCCGAAGGCTATGTTCTCAAGACCGCTCTGGACGAAAACAATGAGGTCATCGGCTATCAGTTTGTCAAACTTGGCAAGATGATGGAAGATATCCGCCACGGTGTGGACCCGAAGACTGCTTATGAGCAGAATATCGGCCAATATGGCCGCTTTGACGGCGCGGCGAAGTACATCGATCCGCGTGAAGAATAATTCGGCAGGGAACATACCGAACTTTCCAAATCAGGCGTATCCCAACTGGGGGATCGCTGAAGAAAGCAGAATAAAGGAGGACAACTTACATGGCTAACGATGTCAAGTTTGAAGGTAAAGAAAGAAGAATGCCCAAAATCGAAAAGTGCCTTGCCGAGTATGGCCTTGCCAGCCTCGAAGATGCGCGCGACCTTTGCCTGAGCAAAGGAATCGATGTGGATAAAATTGTCAAGGGTGTACAGCCCATTGCGTTTGAGAACGCCAGCTGGGCGTATACATTGGGTTGCGCAGTTGCTCTGAAGAAGGGTTGCGCTTCCGCCGCAGATGCTGCAGAGTCAATCGGCATTGGCTTGCAGGCATTCTGCATCCCGGGTTCTGTTGCAGAGAACCGTAAGGTTGGTCTGGGCCACGGCAACTTGGGCGCACGGTTGCTCCGCGACGAAACCAAGTGCTTTGCATTCCTCGCGGGTCACGAGTCTTTTGCTGCGGCAGAAGGTGCAATCGGCATTGCCAAGACGGCAAACCGTGCCCGTAAAGAGCCGCTCCGCATTATCCTGAATGGCTTGGGCAAGGATGCTGCATACATCATTTCCAGAATCAATGGTTTCACCTATGTGAAGACCGATTACGACTTCTTCAACGACGAGTTGACCGTTGTGGAGGAAAAGGCATTCTCCGAGGGCGAGCGTGCGGCAGTCAAGTGCTACGGCGCAAATGACGTCCTCGAAGGTGTTGCGATTATGAAGAAGGAGGGTGTGGACGTCTCCATCACCGGTAACTCCACCAACCCGACCCGCTTCCAGCATTTGGTTGCTGGTACTTATAAGAAATGGGCAATCGAGAATAACCGTCCGTATTTCTCCGTTGCTTCCGGCGGCGGCACAGGCCGTACCCTGCATCCGGACAATATGGCGGCTGGCCCGGCTTCCTATGGCTTGACCGACTCTATGGGCCGTATGCATGGCGATGCACAGTTCGCAGGTTCTTCTTCTGTTCCGGCGCACGTCGAGATGATGGGCTTGATCGGAATGGGCAACAACCCGATGGTTGGTGCGACTGTGGCATGTGCAGTTGCCGTATATGAGGCCTGCAAATAATTGGACAATCGGGTTGCCAGATAGTCCGGCAAGCCTGATTGAGAGAGTAATATAAAAAATGTTCAAAGCTCCCGCAGATGGGCGGGACGCTTGCCAGCACGCTGCGGCGTGCTGGCTCCGGCCGCAAAGCGTCCGGGAAGGCGGTTCATACCGCCTTTTAGCGTCCCGTTTGCCGGGGGCTTTTTCTCTTTTATAAGATCCCATTCGGTTTTATGTTTCGGTTAGAAACAAAAGATATTTCAGTGAACTCTTTATGCTTATAAAGCGGCACCGGGAAGGAATCCTTCTGTGCAGGCTGGCGGAGGCGTAATCGAGCGCCATTTGGTTACGGCCCCACTTCGAAATAAACAGAGGAATACAATATTATAATGTAGGCGTTTTTGGAAGAATGCCATGTTGATTTGGCAAATTGTTTCAGGAACAAACATCTCAATATATCGAAATCAATATTTTTAACAGGGACAGCCACCGCAAAAGGCGGGGTATCCCTATCGCTATTAAACGAACGGATATTTGTAATAGGGATAGAAGTGGTAAAGCGACAGCCACAAAAGGCGGGGCCCCTATCGCTATTAAACGAACGGATATTTGTAATAGGAATAGAAGTGGTAAAACGACGGCCACAAAAGGCGGGGCCCCTATCGCCATTAAGCTAATGAACGTTTTTATAGGGACAGTCGCCGCAAAGGTAGGGCATCCTTGTTGCTATTAAGCCAACGGATACTGTTTTATCAAATATTAAAGCGACAAAGAGCATCCAATATGGAACAATCCACGAAGCAATTGATAAAGAATACGTTACTGAATCGATTAGAGAGAAAAGCTGTACGAGAAGGTGTAAGTGAATGGGTCGAGGCATTCATTCGAAGGGATGACTGGATAAATATAACCAATATAGTAGTATGGAATTCTCTGGAAATTATCTCGAATATGGATGCAAAAACTACCCCGCACAGGATCCTTATGTGAGTGAGAATATAAAAGATAGGATGGAGCACGATCCCAATTGGTAGAGCGAAACACGGCCAGGGGCGGCGGGATTTGGATACAAAAACCATTCGCTCAGGAACCATAATGGATTAACGAAGGAGTTGCCTTTCTTTTAAGGCAGCTCCTTGCTTATACCCTCCCGCAATGAATACAGATTTAGTTGGGTACATCCAACTCCGGAAACAAAAAAGAAGATGGAAAGCCTCATGATGAAGCGGGACCCACAGGAATTGCCATTACCCCTGGGGAATGGGAGGGGAGAATACAGGATTCAAAAAGTGGTCGGAGGTTTTCTCCATAGACAGCTTTTCACATTTGTATCAACTTTTTTGGGCTGGGAAGCGTCTAATAGACAGAATAAGAAATATAGAACAGATTGGTGGGGCTGGATTATGGCAACAACCCAGGATTTTCGGGAGTATATCACACAGAATCAGCAGGCTTTTTATCGCCTGGCTTATAGTTATACCAAAAACAGTGATGCGGCATTGGATGTGGTGCAGGATGCAGTCGTCAAGGGGATAGAAAAGCTGCATACGCTTCGAAATCCCGCTTATATGAAGACATGGTTCTATCGGATTCTGGTAAATCAGGCCCTTACTTACTTGCGAGGAAAAAAGGTTGTCTCCCTCGAAGAATATACGGAATCCACCTGCCCAGCCGCAGAGGAACAGGATGTCGCACAGAATGTAGATCTTTATCGTGCGGTTCAGGGCCTGGAGCCCATATTGCGAACCATTGTGATTTTACGCTTTTTTGAGGATATGAAGCTGGAAGATATTGCGGCTATCACTGGAGCACCGCTCAGTACGGTGAAGTCGCGTTTATATAAAGCACTCAAGCTTTTAAAGGTCGACCTTCAAGGGGAGGTGGTCACAACATAGTGTCCTATAAAAACCATGATAGCTCTGAGCTTGGTCTACGGTCACCCGGGAATGCCGTAGGAACAAACTTTTATATATATGTTTAGGAGGATACCAATGATGACAAATTTTGAAAAGGCGAAAAAAGTTTATGAATCCATGGAAATTCCGGAGCAGCTTCCAAATGTTATAGATCAGGCGTTTGTACGGGCATCCTCTCGTCGAAGGATCGCTTGGTACAGACCAGTTTTGTCCGCCGCCGCAGCTGTGTGTATCCTATTTGTTGCACTTCTGAATCTCAGTTCCACCTTTGCCAGTGCTATGGCTGAGGTCCCCGTGCTGGGAAATGTAGCGAAAGTATTGACATTTCGTTCGTATTCCATTGAGACAGACTCCGAATGGATCACAGTCAATCAACCATCCATTGCTGGAACAGGAAATACAGAACTGGAGAAACGCGTCAACAGGGAGATTCAAGAAAAAATAGACGCCATTGTTGCTGACGCCCGCCAAGAAGCCAAACAGAATCGGGAGGAAGCGATTGCACAAGGGCAGGACCCCACGGAATGGATGCCGGTTATTTTGGATATTACCTATGAGATCAAGAGTTCTAACGAAAAAACATTGTCCTTTGTCATTCATAAGACAGAGACAGCGGCAAGCGCTTATACACAACAGATATTCTACAATCTCGAACTGTCCTCCGGAAAGGATCTCACCTTGGAAGATGTATTGGGACCGGACTATAAAGAGATCGCTAACCAAGCAATCCAAGAAACCATCGATCAACGTATCGCAGAAGATCCGGTACAGTGGCCCTACTTTGTTCCAACACCGGATATGCCGGATGAGGGATTCCAGGGGATAACCGATGACCAAAAATTTTATATCGATGGTAGCGGCAATGTGGTTATCAGTTTTGATGAGTATGAAATTGGACCGGGCTCTATGGGAATCCAAAATTTTACGGTTGGAAAGTCATTGGTTTAAGGCCGGTTTTTCCTCCGTTTCAAGGAAGAAGGATGACGGACTTTATTACAAACATAAAAGGCATTGAATGGGGATGTCAGACCATTACTTCTTATCTGGACCGTTTAGGCAACGAGATGTCCCATACTTATGGCTGGATGCCAACAAAGTCAAGGTACGTTTATAGTAACAAGACGCGTCCTACAAGAGGCAACAGGGCCATAGGATGATGCCCATATAATAGCAATCCCCCGTATGATTGAACTCATACGGGGGATTCTGTCTATCATTCCATCTTGCGGTTCACAGGGAAAATTCGCTTACACGGTGCGAGGGGCGGTCCCTTGACAGCATCAGAACGACAAAACACTCTCGGGCCACAAGCTTTTGTTGGATGAAAATAAGGCGCCGAAAGGCGTATGATGCGCCTGATAAAAGATGTAGAGGGAATTTTTGTCCGTTTTAGCAGTTGTTGCAGCGGTTCTTCCATGTAATGACTTGTTCGAGGATCGGACTCTTTCATGGATTAATTTATATAGGAGGGGGCTTTATCATTTTTAGAAATGCTATATTCTAAGAAGATATAAGGAAAAGCTGTTTTGGAATCCATCCGAAAATCCATGCAAGCAAAGAGAAATCAAACGCCCCAAGAACATAAAAAATAATCGTATCCATTGGGCAAGGAATTACACAACTTTCACCAATTTCCACAGAGTTTTCCACCTAGCTTTTCACACAAAATAGGGCAACATCTTTCTTTTAAAAAAACTATTTTCCAAAAAACCGCATGGGAATGCGGTTTTATACGTCTTGTATTTCCACAGGTTTACATAAACCACGTGGAAAACTCTGTGGAGAGTGTTGAAAACTTGGTGGAAACAGTGGAGAAATGCCGGGTGTAGCTTGTTTAAAGTTGGGAAAAAGCCCATCTATAAAATGTTATGTAAACGGATAAATGAAATGGTAAAAACTATGCGTAAAGTTTTTTTAGCTTTAAAAAGAAAAAAGAGCAAACTTTCCACATTTCCGCAAATGAACCCTTAGACTTTTCCACAAGAGTTGTCTCACAGAAGGATAAGGTTGTTTTCATACAACAAATCCATTATAATAATAACTTCAAATCGCATGAAAACCTTCTGTTTCTCTGTATCAGTCGTACACGGGGCAGATACGGAAGATAACTTGTCTGGAACTGTATTTTCATATCCTCACCGAGAGGATTTTATGGTATAATAACTTCACACTTGGAAGCGTAGGGGAACGTATAAGGGCGTTGTTCTACGATAGATAAAAAATGGGGAAGATAAAACCGTTCGAAAGAGGACTGCCAATCGTTTCCTTGAACGACCAATCGGAAAACTCGGCAGGCCAAAGGACTTTGGAATATTTGACTTTAACATAGGAAGCAGGGAAAGGTGTATATGAGCAAGGAAGAGCAGAGCCGCCGTGGGGAAGATGTGATCGCGGGCCGGAATGCGGTTACGGAAGCGTTGCGTAGCGGCCGTCCGATCGACAGTTTGTATGTCGCAAGGGGTACACATACGGGGAGCATTGGTGCATTGATTGCAAAAGCAAAGAAACAGGGGGTCACCATTAAGGAGGTAGACTCCAAAAAATTGGACTATTTGTGCGGTAACGCGGTACACCAGGGGGTAGTCGCCTTGGTTGCAGCGCATGCATACGCCACGCTGGAGGATCTTTTTGCTTTGGCGCAGGAGCGCGGCGAGCCGCCATTCTTTATTGTAGCGGATGAATTGGAGGACCCACACAATCTCGGCGCGATTCTTCGGACGGCGGAATGTGCAGGGGCTCATGGGGTCATTATCCCAAAACGCCGCTCGGTGGGATTGACCTATGCAGTCGGGAAGGCCTCTGCTGGGGCGGTGGAATATGTACCGGTTGCCCGCGTGACCAACATAGCGGCTGCATTGGAGGAGATCAAACAGCGTGGAGTTTGGACCTATGCGGCGGATATGGACGGACAGAATTGGTGTTCGGTGGATTATAAGGGGCCGGTTGCACTGGTGATCGGTTCGGAGGGATTCGGCGTCAGCCGTCTTGTAAAAGAAAAATGTGATTTTGTCATATCCCTGCCCATGAAGGGAAAAATAAACTCGCTGAATGCCTCGGTTGCATGTGGCGTGATCTGTTATGAGGTAGCGCGTCAGCGCAGTGGAATTGTGACCAAGTGAGACAGGGGGAAGAGGAATGGATAAAAAGACCAATATGCCCCACGACGACTTTTCCGTGGAAGAGATTTTACAAGAGGCGCGCCTGTTGCGTGAGCAGCAGGGAGAAGAGAATGCGATTCCTGCTACGGAGGAAGATGCCAAGCCTGCTCCGGAGCGTGCACGCGCATTGCCCGTCGATGAAACGCCCCAGACGGCTGCCCAACAACCGGTCAAGGAACCGGTGCACCGTCCAATAGAGCGCAAGGAGCCCGAACCGGCAAAAAAGATGGAAGAACCCGCCATTACTGCTCCGAAAACGGAGCGGATGCTCAAGGACACGCCCAAGGCGGACCCTATTCAATGGACAGAAACGCAGGAACCCGAGGAAGAAGAACCCCGAAAGTTGAGTTGGGCAGAGCGGCGAGCAGAAAAGAAACGTATGAAAGAGGAGCGCCGCCGGCTGAAAAAGCAGTCCGGCGTTTTCACATCGGAAGAAGAGGATATTTATTATGGACTGCAATTAAAGCCACTGGAAGAATACAAACAGCAGTATGAACAGACGCTTCAATCGAACAGTGGAAAATCCGGCACCGAGAAGGAAAAAGCAGGTTCTTCCATGAAACAGCCGGGTAAGCCCGTAGGAAGTCCGGTTGGGGACAAGACTGGTTCCATTTTTTCGTATTTGTTTGACTCAACAGACGAAGAGATGGATGAGGAGATTGCAGCCCGTTTTGAAACGTTGCATCAGGAACGTAAACAGCGTTTGGAGGAGACCGCCCGTCGAACAGGTGCCTTCCAAGTGCATGAGAATACCATAGAGATTCAATTTCCGAAGCGATCGCCGGAGGCGGTCAGCAACGCTGCAAATCCTCAGAAACCCGTTGAAAAAATTGGAACAGCTTCCCAAACAGCTGCGGCCGGGAAGCCGGATGAACCAGCCCAAAAGGTCGAGCCAGCTGCCCAAAAGATGGTGAAAAAACAAGAACCTGTAAAGCCGGTCGCAGAGCATAAGGTGCAGACGCCTCCTATTTTAGACGGATTCCCCGTAGGGGATGAGACCTTTGAATTTCCTGCAATGGGGAGCTTTGCACGGCCAGTGCAGAGGAAAGGGGCGGAAAAAACGGTTACTGCCCCGGATTTACCGGTGGAGGGAGAAACCTTTGAATTTCCAGCGGTTGGGGGATATGCGGTGCCGCCGCAGATCGAGGACACCCATCCGATCGAACCGCTACAACCGACAGAACCTACGAAGCCAACAGAGCCGGTTCAGCCAACAGAGCCCAAAACGCCAGTGAAGCCCCGAAAGGCGCCGAAACAAACGCCAGAGCAACCGGTTGAGCTGCCAGCTACCCCTGTTTCTACGCCGGAGGCTCCAGTCCATACAGAGCCGGGGACGCCTACGGTGATACCGGAAATGCCGGTTTCGCCCGATATGCAGCCTGTTGTAACGCCGATTCGTGGAGAAGAGTCCGCTTCGGCGGATACATACTCGCAGGAGAAGCCGTTACAGCCACGTCCTGGCGGGAAGGTACGGCGCGCCGACTATCGTCCGGCAGGTGTGACGCCGGTCCATGTGGTAGAATTACACGACTATGCAGAGGTCATTTTAAAAGAGGCAAAGACTTATCCAAAGGTCTCTACAAAGCTGCATACAACGCCGCTTCCTAAGCTCGAGGAAATGGCAGACGACCAGAAAGAGGAAGAAATCGCTCAAACCGTGGCGGAAAAGAAAACGGCCGAAGAAGCGCCTGCGCCGGAGTGGGAACCCATCGTCCCAGAGGCGGAGCGCCGGACAGCCGAGCGTTTCTCACAGAAGGACGAGCCCCAGCGGCAGGAGGACAAAGAGGAAATTGTTCCGCCTTTGCCCAAGAAAAAGAAGAAATTTTCCATTATGGGAGAGGAAGAACCCGACAACGATCCACAGGAAGATCTCCCAGAGGAACCGGACGAACTCGACGACTATCAAAGGCCGTCCGATGCGCCGTCTGTTACACATGAGCTTGGTTCCAGCTTGCGGGAGCTCACCCTTCGCCTGGCGGTGACGGGAATTGTCACCGTGTTGTTGCTGGCCCTGGGGGTTCTCGGAGAGATGACCAGCCTGTTGCCAGAGGCGATCCGGTTTACATTGCCGACGCAAACCTATCTGATTTTAAACCTTATCTTCTTGGGGATTGCTTCCCTGTTTTGTTGGGTCACCATATTCAACGGGATCAAATCCATGGTCAGTCTGCAGGCCAACTCCGACAGCGGCGTGGCGGTTGCTGCGGTTGCAGCGCTGATTCAAAGTGTCGCCTTGCTTTTTGCACCCGAGAGCGTCGCTTCGTCGAGCGTCCATGCCTATGCAGCGTTGGCTTCTGCAGCGCTTTTCTTGAATACCGCGGGAAAATTTTCGCTCATCAAACGCATTCGGCACAACTTCCGCTTTGTCGCATCGCCGGATCAGAAATATGCGGTGCAATATTTTGATGACCACAACACGGCGCTGCAAATGGCAAAAGGTTGTGTAGCGGATACCCCTGCTATTGCGTATCAAAACAAAGCAGGTTTCCTAAAGCATTTTTTGAGTTTAAGTTATGAAAATGATCCCAGTGACCAAAGTTCGCACATCATTGCGCCCATTGGCGCTATCCTGTCGTTGGTACTCTGTATTGTATATTATGTTTTGAACCAGGACGTGATCGGTGCGATTACGGTGTTTGCAGCGGCCACATGTATCAGCGTACCGATGATGAACATGTTGAGTGTAAATCTTCCCCTCGCGCGGCTGAGCAAATTGGCGACACGCTGTGGAGCAATGGTGGTTGGGTATCCCGCTGTGGAACATTTTTCCACCGCCAATGCTGTGGTGTTGGATGCGAAGGATCTGTTCCCGAAGGGAACCGTGATTCTCAATGGCATTAAAACTTTTGGAGGGCAACGGATCGATGACGCCATTGTGGACGCAACTGCGCTGATGTGCGCGACAGGCGGCCCTCTGAGCGACTTGTTTGATCAAATCATCAAGAGCCACCACGATATGCTCCCAAAGATTGAAAACCTCAGCTATGAGGATGACAAAGGAGTCGTCGGTTGGGTATCGGGCCGCCGGATTCTGGTCGGAAACCGGGATTTAATCAAGGCGTACGGCATTGAGCCTCCGTCAAGGGATTACGAAGAAAAGTATTTGCTGGGCGGCAAACAGGTGGTATACTTGGCTTCGGGCGGAGATCTGGTTGCAATGTTTGTTCTCTCCTATAATTCGGACCGCCGCCGTGCGGCCGAGCTTCGCCGGATGGAGGACAACGGTATCAGCTTGATTGTGCGCACCTGTGACCCAAACATCACTCCACGCTTGCTGGCGCAGGTGTTTGATCTGGATGAACACGGTGTTCGCGTGTTGCCAGAACGCTTGGGCAAAGAATACATGGACCTGGTCGAGGAGCCGGATGAGCGTGTCGATGCTCTGTTGGCAACCAAAGGGCGTCCAACCGCTATGATGCGTATGCTGACGGCCTGTGTGCGGCAGCGCAGCAATATCTCTGTAGCGATTGCCCTACAGACCGTGGCGGTGGTTTTAGGTTTTCTGCTGGTGGCATTTCTGGCCTGTTATTCGGGCCTCAAACAACTCAGTACAGCCGCTCTGCTATTATTTGAACTGTTCTGGCTGGTAGCAGTGCTGATCGTTCCACGGCTACGCAAGCCTTGACCGGAGGAGAACACCATGGAACTTGCATTGACGGCCAAACAATATGAGGGGCAGGACCTGGGCGATGTGGATTTTGCGGACCGGGAACTGCGCGGTGTGCGCTTTGTCAACTGCCGGTTTTACGGGGCGGCGATGAGTGGGTTGTTCACACGGGACTGTGCCTTTTTGAACTGCATTTTTTCGTTTGCCGCTTTGAATGGAAGCGTCCATATCGCTACCTTGTTCCAAAACTGTACGTTTAACGGGGCCAGTTTGTTTAGCGCAGAAATGAAGGACTGTAAGTGCAGTGGCAGCAGTTTTGCCGGCGCCAATCTAACAGGTTTCACGCTCCACGGCGGAAATTTTTCGGATACTGTCTTTGATGGCTGTGACCTGCGCATGATGGACCTACAAGGAATCTGCTTCTCTCATGCATTTTTTCAAGGCGCCAACTTGGAAAAAGCGGATCTACGCGGCTGTGACTGTTCACATGCCGTATTTGCAGATGCTTTTTTGAAAGGAACGGATCTGCGCGGCGCCAAATTAAACGGTGTGGATGTGCGGAGGATGCGTTTCCAGAACACCCGAATCGATTTGGAGCAGGCGGTTCAGTTTGCGGAAAGTTTGGGATGCACACTATCCGGTTGACCAAAAGCACACAGGGAGGCCCTAGAACTCCTTTTGTATGGTTGGCGGATCGCAATTCCGGTGCTCCTAGCAGGAATGTTTAAAAAATTTTTTGGTACAAAATGGGAACAAATTATACAGAATGGAATCGACGCGCGGAGAGCAAGAACGGCTTCTTCCGCGCGTTTCCGGCGATTTGGGCCCTTTTTAGATGGGTGTTTTCAGCAAATACGACATCTAGTATTTGTCAGACTATATGTTGACATGAACCCCAATATGTAGTAAAATGCAATCCTGGTAAAAGGAGCTTGTAAATACAAATAAACGATGCGGGCAGAATAAAGCCAAAGAGAGCTGCTGGTAAGCGCACGGTGCAAAAAGTTTTTTGTACCCTTTGTGAAAAGGAAAAGCCGGCATCGGTCAGAAAGATTCCCCAGCGGACCGGAGAGCCGCCCGGGATATTCCCGCTGGATGTCGAAAGAGAGGATGGAAGCTGTGGCACTTCAAATAAAAAAGAGAAACGGCGTTGTGGTCGAGTTCAATGCCCAAAAGATTCGCAATGCCATTTTTAAAGCCAATGTTGCGGTTACCGATGAAGGAATGACCGGTGCAGCGTTGGATCAGTTGACGAAAAAGGTTGCAGATGCATTTGCAGACAACGTGATCCCCACGGTAGAGGATGTACAGGACAAAGTGGAAGAGATGTTGATTGCGGCAGATTATGCTAAGACTGCAAAGGCGTACATCTTGTACCGCGCGGAGCATGCAAAGATTCGTCAGGCTGAAGGAGACCTGATGGATATTTATAAAGAGTTGACTTTTCGGGATGCGCGTGACGTGGACATCAAGCGCGAGAATGCAAACATTGATACCGATACAGCCATGGGAACCATGCTCAAGTATGGCTCTGAGGGCTCCAAGTACTTTATCAACAATTATGTACTGCCAAAGGATATTGCATCAGCGCACATCAACGGCGATATCCACATCCATGACGAAGATTTTTATATGCTGACAGAAACCTGCTGTCAGATTGATCTGCTCAAGCTTTTTAAGGGTGGATTTTGTACAGGGCACGGTTTCCTTCGGGAGCCGAACGACATCCGCAGTTATGCCGCGCTGGCGTGTATTGCAATTCAGGCCAATCAGAACGAAATGCACGGCGGACAGAGTATCCCCAATTTCGATTATTCCATGGCGCCGGGCGTTGCCAAGACCTTCCGCAAGGCGTACTATCGTGAACTGGCGAAATATCTCCATATCACAAAGGGAATGTCCATGAGCGATGCCAAGGCGTTGGCATCTACCGTTCAAAACGATCTGCCCGGCCCGGTAAAGCTCGGCAATACCGACGAATACGGCAAGGCGGTGATCGCTTATCTGCCGCGCCATCAACGGGAGAACGGCTTTGAAGAAATCACAGAAGCAGAGGCCCGTGAGGCGCATCAATATGCAGTGGAGGCGGCGACTACCAGCACAAATGATGCTACTTATCAGGCGATGGAAGCACTGGTGCACAATTTGAATACCATGCATTCCCGTGCAGGCGCCCAAGTGCCATTTTCCTCTTTGAACTACGGCACCGATACGTCCCCGGAGGCGCGTATGGTGATTCGAAACCTGTTGCTTGCCACAGACCGCGGCTTGGGCGACGGGGAAACCCCCATCTTCCCTGTGCAGATTTTTAAGGTGAAAGAGGGAATCAGTTACAACGAGGGAGATCCGAACTATGACCTCTTTAAACTGGCTTGCCGGGTAAGCGCAAAGCGGCTGTTCCCCAATTTCAGTTTCCTCGACGCGCCGTTCAACCTCCAGTATTACAAAGAAGGCGATTATGATACGGAGGTCTCCTATATGGGCTGCCGGACCCGTGTGATGGGCAATGTGCATGACCGTACACATGAGACTACGTGTGGGCGCGGCAATCTGAGTTTTACTTCCATCAATCTGCCCCGCATCGGTATTGAAGCAAAGGGCGACATCAAGCGTTTTTACGAGCTGCTCGATAAGCGCATTGATCTGGTGATTCGCCAGCTGTTACACCGGTTCCAGATTCAGTGCAGCAAGAAGGTGTACAATTACCCCTTCCTGATGGGACAGGGGGTTTGGCTGGATTCGGATAAGCTGGGCCCGGAAGATAATATTGCAGAGGTGCTCAAGCACGGTACGCTCAGCATCGGGTTTATCGGCTTGGCTGAAACCTTGAAGGCCCTAACCGGAAAGCATCATGGGGAGAGCGAAGAATGCCAAAAACTTGGTCTGGAGATCGTCGGCTATATGCGCAAGCGTATGGATGACGAGAGCGAGAAACGCGGGTTGAATTTTACACTCTTGGCTACGCCTGCGGAAGGATTGTCCGGCCGTTTTGTCCGTATTGACAAAAAAAAGTATGGCATTATCCCTGGAATTACGGACCGCGAGTATTACACCAACAGTTTCCATATTCCGGTGTATTATCCGATCAATGCCTATCGAAAGATTCAGTTGGAAGCACCTTATCATGCGTTGACCAATGCAGGCCACATCAGTTATGTGGAATTGGATGGCGATACAGCGAAGAATGTGGATGCATTTGAGTCCATTATCCGCTGCATGAAGGAGGCCGGCATCGGGTACGGTTCGGTAAACCATCCGGTAGACCGTGACCCGATCTGTGGTTATACCGGCGTGATTGACGACGTTTGCCCGCGGTGTGGACGCCATGAAGGGGAAGGAATTTCCATGGAGAAGCTGGATGAGCTGCGCAAGCGCTATCCCGGCGTGCCACACTTTGCAGGAAAAACTTGAGTAAATGTTGATAGAACACATTTGGAATGAAAATAAATCTGAAAAGGAGTTTGATGATGATGGCAACGACTCATGTAACAGCAAATTTGGTCGGCGAGGGCGTCGGCTTTGAAAGAATCCGCAGGATTACCGGCTACTTGGTCGGCACGATGGACCGGTTCAACGATGCGAAGCGCGCGGAAGAACACGACCGTGTGAAGCATGGCCTCTCTAAGAATTAGCGGTATTGTACCGGAGTCGATTGTGGATGGAAAGGGCATCCGCTATGTGATCTTTACACAGGGATGCCCACACCACTGCCCCGGTTGCCATAACCCACAGACACATGATTTTTTCGGCGGCCGTATGGTGGACACGGACGACCTTCTGGAGGAGCTGCGGGAGAACCCGCTGTTAAAAGGGGTGACCTTCAGCGGAGGAGAGCCTTTTTGTCAACCGGCGCCGTTGGCGGAGCTGGCGCGTAAAATCCACGCGTGCGGCCTGGACGTGACCGTCTATACGGGGTACACCTATGAGCAATTGATCGACCAGCACAATCCGGATACGGATGAACTGCTTCGGCAGGCGGATGTTTTGATTGACGGCCGCTACGAGCAGGACAAGCGCGACTTGACGCTCCGCTTCCGCGGGAGCAGCAACCAGCGTGTGATCGACATGAACCGCACCCGCGCAGAGG
>ENA-ORMO01000813-ORMO01000813.1-human-gut-metagenome-genome-assembly--contig:-NODE-813-length-40575-cov-4.185612_pt1 | contig 40575 bp, 41 predicted proteins | sample MGYA00242106_ERZ509001 | MGnify/ENA primary metagenome ERZ509001 (study PRJEB26280, sample SAMEA2338736) | human gut metagenome | biome: human gut; feature: human-associated habitat; material: faeces...
AGGCAACGCTTCGTATTCCCGCCTATAAAATCAATTTTTGTTGGCATGATAAAAATTTCCTTTCTATATTGAATGAAAACCATTCATTATTTGTCTCTTGAAAATCCCCCGCTTTGGGGCGGAGGACTGTTTCAAAGACGAAGTGCAAATATAAGAAATTCACGAATCCTTTTCGACTTATCTTCTTGCGTCAGATCGTCTGCCAGCAGGATACCAAGCTGCCCATATACGCAGAACATCGCGGCGGTTTGAATATCGTCAAACTGAATTTCGCCTTTCTGCTGAGCTCGCAGCAGCAATTTTTCTACAAGCGGAACCAGTTTCTCGCACACTTTGAGAGAAAGCTGATCGTGGAATTTCTTGTTTTCTGCGCCGTGAAAAACAGAATAATATTTTGTGTCTCGTTCTTCCATAGTGGCAGGCATATCTTCAATGATCTGCCGCAAGGTTTTCTGATTGTCCTTTTCAGCATCGACAAACTGCTCCACCAAGACATCCGCATATTGTTCAATCGCGCTGTCAAACAGCGCCTCTTTAGACGGGAAATAGCGATAGCATAGACCTTGTGCCACACCGATTGCTTTTGCTATATCTGTAATCGAGGTTTTTTCATAACCATTTTCCCCGAACAATTTGAGGGCAGTATCTAAAATCTCTTGCTTGCGTACTTCCGGCTCTTTTGTAACCCGCATAGTCTGAGCCTCCTTTCTTTCTATAATAGCACGCCCACTCTAAAAAATCAATGAGTGAATATCAATCATTTTTCGCCCATAGCAATACACGCCGTGTTGCCAACCTGCTCCCATGATACATTATGAAAATATGCTGAAAGCATGGAAACGAGTTCTGCTTCAGAGTAAATCTTCACGTCCCCCTCTTTGCTATGACGCATATAAAAATTCATTATCACGCGCCCTACAAAGGGTTGCCAGCAATCTCCCATCAGGAAAGTGCCGCCCGGCTTCAATACTCGGTTTACCTCTCTTAATACATTTTGCGGTGCAGGATAATGATGAAAAGAGTCGTTGCAGTACACAACATCAAAGGCGTTGTCCGGGAAAGGGAGTGCCTCGCTATCCCCCAACAATAGCTTGACTTGTTCCGGGAGTTTCGATTTCGCAACAGCAAGCATTTCCTCTGATAGATCGATGCCGCACAATTCTTTATGGGTATCACTCTGCAAAATGAGCTTTAGCATTTCACCAGTCCCGCATCCCAAATCGAGGGCAGATTGAAATGGAATGTGTGACAGCTTTTCCAGCAGGACGGGATAAAGAGAGCGGGCGTGCTGGCCCTTAATATCTTTATCATAGGTAGCGGCCTGCTGATTAAATGCATCTTTCGAGTTTTCTTTTATGGTATTCATGGTTCGACCTCCTTTTCATCAATTAGTATAGCACTCTTTCTTGAAATGTCAATGAATAATGTTCATTCAATAGCTTGCTTTTGAATAAGTAAAAGAATAATGCCTTTGCTCTCACTTATTCAACCAAGAGAAGCTACGGAGCCGGTGAAAGAAAAAGCAGTTTCAATGGCTTTAAAAATTATGTTGACAGCATTACCCATTTGACCTATAATCAAAACAGTGTTATAAAACACTGTTTTGAATCTTTGAAAAGGAGGACCATCCATGGCAAAACAGATTGAAGGCGTATATGAAGCCGTACTTGCCTGCGCAAAAAAAGAATTTCTTGAAAAAGGATATACGGACGCTTCCCTTCGGACCATCGCCCAGGAGGCAGGCACCAGCACCAGCTCCATCTATACCCGCTTTAAGGACAAGGAAGGTCTGTTCGAGGCCATTGTGGGGCCTGCCGCCGCCCAGATGAAAGAAATGTTTCTGGAAATTCAGGAAAACTTTCATGGGCTGGACGAGGAGGTTCAGGAAGAGGAAATGGGCCAGTATACCTCCCGCCACCAGATGGAGCTTCTGGATTATATTTATGAGCATTTTGAAGAATTCTACCTGCTGATTAACGGGGCCGGCGGCAGCCGGTTCGCCAGCTTTTTAGATGAGCTGGTGCAGATCGAGGTGGACTACACCTATAAATACATGGAAGTGATCGGATGTGAAACCGTCAAATCCGGTCTGGTCACGGAGGAATTTCTCCATATCATTGTCACCGCGTATTTTAACGGCATGTTTGAGGTGGTGCGCCATCGAATGCCAAAGGCTGACGCGGTCAAATATATCCGTCTGCTGAACCGCTATCATATGCAGGGATTCTCCACGGTCTTTTATCCGGAGGAGTCCCCGGAGATTGGACCATAAAGCAGACTGGCCCTCTCTTTCAGGCAATACCGAGATAATCAGGCTGTCTCCTGTTCGGATCCGCGGGAGCAGTCTCTTTATAAAATCATAGGTTAGTTTTAGCTAACAAAAGGAGGTATTTATATGCAGAAACAAAGCCCTTTGCTGCGGCTGTGGGAATTGGGAAGTGACTACCACAGCGGTCTTCTGCGGGCAATCCTGTCTGCTTTTATCGGCGTTCTGTGCGGAATGATTCCCTATTTTGCCGCAGCGCAGATTTTAATCGGGCTGATTCAGGGAGAACGGGGCACAGGATTTTATTTTTCCTGGTGCATAGCTGCCCTGGCCGGATATCTTCTCCGGGCTATTCTCTACGCTTTTGCCCTGTCCATGTCCCATCGAGCTACATTTTCTATCTTAATAAATATCCGGGAACGGCTTTTGGCGAAGCTTCCCAAAATGCCCCTGGGGACCGTCGTGGACGCCTCCAGCGGCCAGTTAAAGCAGGTTATTGTGGATCAGGTGGAAAGCATGGAGCGTCCCCTGGCCCATCTGCTTCCGGAAATGACATCCAATCTTTTAGTCCCGATCTGCATTTTTATTTATCTTTTCGTCCTGGACTGGAGAATGGCTCTCCTCTCTCTCGTTTCCATTCCTGTGGGAATGGCGTTTATGATGGCGGTGATGAAGGATTACGGAAAGCAGTATGAAGGTTCCGTGAAGGTTACCCAGGCCATGAATTCCACAATCGTGGAATATATCGGCGGGATTGAGGTTATTAAGGCCTTCAACCAAGGGAAGCACTCCTACGCCAAATTATCGGAGCGGGTGTTTGCCAACGCCTCTTATTTTTACCACTGGATGAAAAGCTGCCAGCTTCCCGTCTCCATCTCCAGGGCTCTGGCGCCCACGACCATGATCACCATTCTTCCCGTCGGGTGGCTGATGTACGTAAACGGAAGCCTGAGGCTGGAAACCTTTCTCATCACCATCATCCTGTCTCTGGGAATCGCCGGACCGCTTCTGGCTGCTATGGATTTCGTAGACAGCCTGGCAAAGGTGGGGACCATTGTGGGGGAGGTGGATTCCATTTTAAATGGCGTGGAACAGCGTCATCCGGATCGTCCGGTCTCCTTCTCTTCCATGGACATCCGGCTGGAACAGGTGTCCTTCGGCTACCACGAAGAAACGGAAATCCTCCATAATATTTCCCTCTCCATCCCGGCAGGCACCATGACGGCCTTTGTGGGCCCGTCCGGCAGCGGGAAATCCACTATTGCTAAGCTTATCGGCGGATTCTGGGATGTCAGGCATGGGAAGATTACTTTGGGCGGGCATGATTTAAAGGAGATTCCTCTCTCCCAGCTCTATGACCAGGTGGCCTTTGTCAGCCAGGATAATTATCTGTTTAACGATACGGTTCGGGAAAATATCCGCATGGGAAAGCCCGGGGCCAGCGACGCCCAGGTGGAAGCGGTGGCCCGGGCAGCGGGCTGCGATGGGTTTATCCGCAGCCTGGAACAGGGATACGATACGGTTGTAGGAGGCGGCGGCGCCCATCTTTCCGGCGGGGAGAGGCAGCGGATTGCCATTGCCAGGGCCATGTTAAAGGATGCGCCGGTGGTCATTTTAGATGAGGCCACGGCCTACATTGACCCGGAAAACGAAGCAGTAATCCAGCAGGCGGTGGCCCGTCTGGTGAAGGGAAAGACCGTCATTGTCATCGCCCACCGCCTTTCCACCATCACGGACGCGGATCAGATTTTTGTCATTGAGAAAGGCCGGATTGCCGCAAAGGGAACCCACAAAGAGCTTTTGGATTCCAGCGGCCTGTACCGGGAAATGTGGAGTGCACATATGGGAGCAAAGGATGGTGAAACAGTATGATTGAGGTATTGAAAAAAATCTGGCGTTTTGCCGGCAAAGAACAGTGGAATATCACCAAATCCGTTTTTTGGGGATTTTTTTACGCAGTGTTTCATATGTTTCAGGTCGGCGCTATCTACTACGTGGTCCTGGCCTTAACCAGCGGGGAGCAGACGGCGGATGCCGCATGGACGGCTCTCCTGCTGCTGGCCGCAAGCGTCATCGGCCGGGCGGTGATCAACCGGTTTACCCAGCTTCAGCAGACCCACGCCGGATATTTTATGGTAGCGAATCGCAGGATTGAGATCGGCGATAAGCTGAAGCGAATCCCCATGGGATATTTTAATGAGAAAAGCCTGGGGGAAATCACTGGGGTCGCGACTACGGTACTGGATGTGGTGGAAACGGTTGGTCCGGTGGTGCTTGTCAGCATTTTAAGCGGCTTTATCAACGCCCTGGTCTTTATGCTCTGCGTCTTTGCCTTTGACTGGCGATTGGGCCTTCTGGTCCTTGCCGGAACGCTCATCTATCTGTGGATTACCTCCCGGATGGAGCAAAAATCGGTACAGGTGACGCCAAAACGTCAGGAGTCGGAAGCACAGCTGGTGGAGGCGGTGCTGGAGCAGCTTCAGGGAATGAGCGTGATCAAATCCTTTAACCTCACGGGAAAAGGGGACCGGCAGCTGCGGGAAGCACTGGAATACAACCGGAAAAGCAATCTGGACATTGAGCAGCTGTTCACGCCCTACAACATTGCCCAGGAAGGGATTCTCCACCTGTTTTCCGTGCTGATGATGGGAGCGGCCGTATTCTTTTTCCTGAATGGGACAATGCCCCTAGCCAACGCGGTCATGACGGTGATGATCTCCTTTATGGTCTTCTCCCAGATTCAGTCCGCCGGCAGCGCCGCAGCCAGCCTGCGGGTGGTGGGCAGCTCCATCGACCACGCCGACCAGATTAAGTCTCTGCCGGAAATGGACAGCTCCGGGGCCGATATCGCTCCCGCCTCTCATGAGATCTCCCTGGACCATGTGTCCTTTTCCTATGACAAAAAGCCCATCCTTCAGGATGTCTCCGTCCGCATTCCGGATCAAACCACCACAGCTATCGTAGGCCCCTCCGGCAGCGGGAAAACCACTCTCTGCCATCTGATTGCCCGGTTCTGGGACGTGGACAGAGGCGCCATCACTGTAGGTGGGAAAGATATCCGGGAGTACACTCTGGAATCTCTGATGGATCAGATCAGCATGGTATTCCAGAATGTGTATCTCTTTGCCGACACCATCGAAAACAACATCAAGTTCGGGCGACCGGAAGCTTCCCACGAGGAAGTGGTGGCTGCTGCAAAGAAGGCCTGCTGCCATGATTTTATAGAAGCCCTTCCGGAAGGCTATCAGACGGTGATCGGGGAAGGAGGCGCCACTCTCTCCGGAGGAGAAAAACAGCGGATTTCCATCGCCAGAGCCATCTTGAAGGACGCGCCCATCATCATTTTCGACGAGGCCACGGCAAACGTAGATCCGGAAAATGAGGATAAGCTTCAGAAAGCCATGGAGGAACTGATGAGGAATAAAACTATCATCATGATTGCCCATCGGTTAAAAACCGTGGAACATGCGGATCAGATCCTGGTTCTCGATCAGGGACGGATTGTCCAGTCCGGAACCCACAGGGAACTGGCCCACCGGCCCGGTCTTTACCGGGAATTTCTGGATGCCAGGCGGATGGCCGCCGGATGGAAGCTGGGGGAGACCTGACAGCCAGACAGATTGAAAACTGAAAAATCCAGAACGTTTCCAGGCAGTAAAATTTGCTGTCCGGGAACGTTCTGGATTATTGTTTATAATAATGAAAATCACGAAAACCGACGGCTTTTCCATCGGGCCATGAATGTCTGTTTCCATCGACGGAGCGGCCCTTTTCTACATTTTCACAGTGCAAAATCGCAGGATAGCACCAATGGTGCATTGCTTTTTCACGCGGAATAAAATATACTGAATGCATAACAGTTAGTTATTACTAACCCATTGGTTTACATACAAGTGAAAGGGGATGTATATGAACTGGACACGCACCATTTTGGACGGGCTCGCAATGGCAGCCTATTTTAACCTGTTCGCCGCGGCAGTGGCGCTGTATAATCTTCGGCCCTTTGATGGCGGCAATACAGGCAGGGCTGAGTTTGGTCATGAATACACTGCGGCAGGCAGGATAATCGTTTGCAATATTTATAAGGAGGGACACGATGCCGGAATTCAACGCTGTAGAGAACACTTTGTTTATTCCCATGCTGGGCAGGATCTACGCCAGCGAGTATTTTCAAAATATTTTGCATGATGAAAAGGCCCTGTCGCTGAAAGATGCTCTGCCAAAAAGTCTGGTGGAAACCGGCTCCCAGAGCCAGTATACCCTACTGGCTTCTGCTTCCCGTTCCGCTAATATGGACCGCTATATCCGAGACTTCCTCCGCCGCAAACCAAACGGCATAATTGCGGAACTGGGGTGCGGGCTGGAGACCACCTTTTACAGGAACGACGATGGGCATACCCGCTGGTATGCTGTCGATCTGCCGGATGTAATGGAATATCGAAAGACGCTGCTCCCGGAACCGAAACGACAAACATACTTTGCCGGCGATGCCTTTTCAGATGACTGGATCCGGCAGATTCGTATCAATGCACCGGATGCGCCGGTGCTGGTTACTGCCGGCGGTCTGCTCCACTATTTTGAAGAGGAAAAAGTGCTTGCCCTTCTGCGGATGCTGCAAAGCTTCGGAAATATGGAGGTCGTGTTTGACAGCGTGAGCAAAATCGGAATGGATATGATGCGTAAGAAATACATGAAGCAGATGGGCCATGCTGACGCAAAGATGTTTTCCTATGTGGATTCCGCTGCGGTGCTTGCCCGGAAGATTGGCAGTGATGCCCGCGCCATTGCAGAAGAACCCTATTACCGCCATATCGACAAGACCGGGCTGAAGCTCTCCACAAAGCTCAGCATGAACGTATCCGACCGATTTTGTATGGTGAAGATGGTGCATGTAAAGTAAACACGAAGTTTTCGACATTTCGATTTAATATCCCACGATCAGGCGGTAGATGGTGAGGGACACATACCACATCGCCACCAGCAGACGCCAGACCAGAACAAAGCCACCGATGATGAAGTTCAGCGCAAACATTGCGGCGGCACCACCCAGGGAGCCACCGCCCACCATGTCCTGACGATACTGCATAAAAATCTCCGATTACAATCATACGAAGAGTAAGAGAAACCATGTCCATCGATACCAATTTCCCCATCTACCACATACACAATACTTATTTTATACGCTCTGCCTGTCTGACTCCTGCACCCCATGAGCATTTCGCCTCTCACCTGATTTTTGGACTGCAGCAGCCCTTTCTGGCAGAAGTTGACGGCTGCCGGATGCCGGCGGAGGGCATTGCCATCGGTTCCGGGATTTCCCATACTATTTACACGAAAGGGCCGGTTCTGGTGGCCTTTCTGGATGCCTTCACTCCCTTAGACAGCTGTCTGAAAAAATGTATTCTGAGAGGCCGGTCGTACCACCATTTTCCCTCCGGCATCTCCCAGGCCGTCAGCCAGGCTTGGCTGACAGCCTCCTCTCCTTCCAATGGAAAAGAAGCGATTTTGAAGCTGGAACAGCTGACCGGCTTAAATCCTGATTTTCCGGTCACAGAGGACTCCCGCATTTTGGAAGCCGCAGACTATATTCACCGGGCGCGGAATTTGGAAAGCCTCACCGTTCAGGAGATTGCACGAGCCGTCTGCCTGTCAGAAAGCCGACTCTCCCATCTGTTTAAGCAGGAGGCAGGCATCTCCCTTCACCTTTACCTGGCCAATATGAAACTGGAACGGGCCTTTTATCTGATTCCTACAGGGAAACCTCTGACCGATATCTGCATGGAATCCGGTTTTTCCTCCCCTTCTCACATGAGTGATATCAGCCGAAAACTTTACGGCCTTTCCATGACCCAGGTGAAAAAGCTGTTCTTCGGCGGGCATGCGCCTGTGGAGCTGTCCTGACAAATCAGCAGATAAACAGAAGCAGACAGCCTTTTGTTCTGGTATCATCCCTATCAAACAACAAAAAAGGAGGATACCTTATGAACCAACCCTTTGTTTCACCGGGAACCTGGCAGTTTCACCCTCTCCCTCTGTTTGACTTTCAGCTGAACCGACTGGTGATGTGGAACCACGGTGATCCGCAACAGATTAAACAGAATGCAGGCCAGATCACGGATTTTAAGTCCTGGGCGCAGGTATTAAAGGAGCTGTCTGCTCAAGCGGAGTCAGAAAAGCAATGGGCTTGTGCAGCCGGATATTTGCGAATGGCAGAGTTTTTCATGGAACCGGGAACGGAGGAGACCATGCAGGTTTACGAGACAGCCAGAGAACTGTTCTATGAGCACTTTTCTTCCCTTTTCCGGGAGCAGGGCGGTCCAATCCAAATGGACTGGATTCCTTACGAAAACGGAATGCTTCCCTGCTGGCACATCCTGCCCCCATCCGCGCCCAAAGGCACGTTCCTGTTTCACGGCGGAAATGACTCCCTACTGGAAGAATTCACCGATATGCTGCTGTATCTGGCCGGTGAAGGATACGAAGTGCTGGCCTTTGAGGGTCCCGGGCAGGGGGCCGCTCTCCGCCGGTATGGGCTGACCTTTACGGATCAGTGGGAAAAACCGGTGAAGGCCGTCTTGGACTATTACAATGCAGGCCAAGTCACCATCATCGGCGTCTCTCTGGGCGGAGAACTGTGCCTTAGGGCTGCTGCCATGGAATCCCGCATTACGGGAGCAGCCTCCTGGTGCGTGCTTCCAGGAATCTACGATGCCCTTATGGCGGATAAGCCGCCGGCCCTGCGGGCGAAACTGGAGCAGCTTCTGGAAGAAAACAGGCGTGAGGAAATTCTGGAGCTGTACCGGGGGCTGGCCGAACAGGAGCCGCTGTTTCGCTGGTCGATCAGCCATTCCAACTACGCCTACGGCACTTCTGATGTATATGAATACCTGCAGAAAATAAGGGCCTTTTCCATCCGCCCCATAGCGGATCAGATTGAGCAGGATGTCCTGCTGATCGGCGCCAGGAAAGATATGCTGGTGGATTTTTCCCTCTACCGGGACGAGATAGAACTTCTGGCCAATACCAGATCCCTGACCTTCTATGTCCCCGGCGCCCCGCTTTTTGGGGAGGCCCACTGCAATATGGGAAATCCTCAGCTGATTATGGATACCATCCTGACATGGCAAGGCAGCCGGAAGCACAGGTAGATTCCGAAAAAACAGGATATCCCCGGGCAGAGCGAAATTTACGAATTTCCTTCTGTCCAGGGGAGTTTTTGGTCAGTCTTCCGGATACAGATATGCCTGAGTAGAGATAAATGCTTCCACCGGTCGGCCGTTGGTCCGTTCCAGCGGTATGCCATCCAGCTGAACCCGCATCTCTTCCGGCAATTTTTCAAATCCCTGGGAATCAAAATGACGGTACAAATCACCCCAAGTGGAAGAACTTTCTGGAATATAGGGTTGCTCTGTGTCTCTTCCTACTGTATCTGCTACCGCCCCACTCTCATCGGTCCGGATATCTGTATGCAAAGTCCAGTTATGATAGAAAGCAGTCATACATATAAAAAATGCGGAAAGTCCAAACACAGTCAAATTTTTTTTTATGCTGACAACCTCATTTCCAATAGATCCAGTTAATTATAACTAACCAAATTGTAGCACGAAGTAAATAAAAACGCAACCATACATGAATCAAAATTGGGATTGATGTTGCACCGCCTCTATCGTATGGGTTCTCTCTATCTCCTCTCCTAACAGCATATTAAATAACTGGTTTCCTCCATCCTCCCATGTTACGTCCGTATAATACTCCATTCCATCTACTACAATAAAATTCCAGGCATGGTTCATTTTCCGGCTCACTATCTTTTCGCAATAAAATCCCATACGATCCGCAATCTCGCGATAAACCACCGCATATCCCTCGCAGATTGTTCCACCCGCATTCAAAGCCCCTACCACATCATACGGTCCATTCAAGTCATAATATAAGTGTTCCTTCATCCATTCGCAGATTCGATAAGCTTTCTCATACGGTGTTTCTCCCTGATTACAATACTCCACCGCCTGTCGGATTTTTTCCTCCGCCTGTAAAATCTCCGCTTCCGTTCGCTCGTCTCTGGCATAGCTGGCCTTTCGGTGTGCTTCATCATTTGGCAGGTCAATCAGGACTCCTTGTTCAAACTGTACCTTTCTGCCACCGACTTCTACTTCTCCATCAGCCATCTGTCCCGATTCATAAAAGTAGTACCACTTTTCCCCGATTAGCTGCCATCCTCTCTGCATAAAACCGTTTGGGTCAAAGTAATACCAGTCCAGGTCTCCCTGCCATTCCAGCTGCTGCCATCCCTGAACCGGCTGTCCATTTTCCTGCAGATAGCGCCACTGGCAGTCCCATCCGGCAGCATAACTGCGGCTGCTGAAACATATAATAAAAATACTTGCAGTCAATAACCACTTCCAGATTTTTGTCTTACTCGTAACTATTCCTCCCATCGTTCCTTTTTAAATCCCGTCATTCTTCTTTCAGGCATCCGGCCACAAAAAATCTCCCATCCGTTTCCTGATAACTGCAGGTGATAAGCAGCAAAAGAGGCGCTCTTTCCGGCCAAATCCCGGTTTCATAGAGCGCCTCCTCTTTTAATAACTGTATGTATTCTTGATATCCTGAGCTACCTGTAAATGAATAAAATCGCATGTACTGCTCCGCTTCAGATGCTGATGGCGCATAACCAACGGCAAAGATTTCATATTTCCTCTTTTCGTATAAAGTATCAAATTGTATGGTACGGTGATTGTCCCAAAACGAATTATCCCGGTATTTCATCAAATCCGAAAACATCGTCCCATTCCTCATATGATGTCCAAATAGCATCAGGATTAGATTCTCCGCCTGATAGTCCTGCCCGATAAATGGTGTCCCACTGTAGGATTCCTGCCTATAAAAATCACGATGCAGATAAAATTCCGGCTCCTCTGGCGTAGACATCACCGGATAATTGATTCGGGTACCTTCAATCTTTACCCATCCTGCAAGGTCGGTATTCTCCTGATAAAGAAGATTATACTCCGGCAGAATTTGTTTTGCCTCTGCTGTCGATTTCAGCCTGGTCTCATGATCCGTAAAACTGTACTCACGTGTCCTTACTTCTTCTACTTCTCCTGCCAATTTCTCAAATACCGTCTGTTCTCCTCGCAGTTTCTCGAACCGAGCAACCAGAATGGCTGTAGTTCCAGCAAACAGCAGACAAAGCACAATGGCCGCAGCCAATCGCAATCTCCTCATGGACAGCCTGCCTCCCACAAAAGCCTTGAAAAATAAATAAACCTTCCGTCTATCCACCTGCAGATTCTTTTTGCAGTTAGATATTCTTCGGAAGAATATTCCGGATTATCCCGGCCCCACCCTGTCTCTGATAAAAATGCTTCCACATCCGGGAATGTAAAAAGAGCGCTTCTGGCCCTCTTTAAATCTTCAGCCGTCCATACTCTTTTCCTCAAGTTAAATTCCTGCTCTAACACACAGATTAATTTCCCATCCTTCCATAATCGATTTCTACCAGTCATCTGTAAATAAATCCTCCACTCGTTCAATTTGTTCTCCATGAAACGCTGCTTCCTCTTCCTGCTCATTCCCCAAAACCATATTTTCTGATTCTTCTTTTTCATCGCCGGCTAGTTTCTCCGGTTCCTGCGCCATCATTTCCCTCCCATCCCGTTCCTTTTGTTCCCGCTGTCTCCATTCCGGAACATGCTCTTCCGTTTTTTCCAACACCAGCTTCTTTGCCTCCGGATGCCTGGAATAATCGAACTTCCGAACCCGCAGTACCTTTTGACCGCGAATTATTACCAGTGCCTGATTTAACGGGAAGCGAAGTATTTCATCCGGAAGCAGCAGTTTTCGTTTTCCTACGGAACTGGTTTCTGAATAGTCCGGTACATAATCACTCATCCGCATGGTGGACAAATTTTTACGAACAGAGGATACCCCTACCGTCACATCACCGGATCGTTCACTGTAATAAGTAGCTGTCGTCATGTCGTTGCAGCCCAAAAACAAAGAAATATCGCAGCCACCTAAGATTTCTTCCCATTGCCCGTCCGGGTACCGGTTCTGCAGCTGAGGAATATTCTGAAAAATAATGCTCATTCCCAGGCCGCGGCTTCTGGTCGTAGCCAGCTTCTTTTTAAAATCCGGAACTACTCCGATATTTGGAAATTCATCCAAGATGAAATGGACCGTTACCGGCAGCTTCCGGTCCGGCTGACTGTCCGCAAACCGAACCAACTTGATACACAGGAAGGATACAAACAGTGTTGCCAGCACATCATAGGTAGAATCCTGGTCAGAAGTAATACAGAAGTAGGCACATTTTTCTTTTCCCGGCAGAGTTAAATCAATCTCCGAATAGCTGGTAATCTTCTGCACCTTCTCGTTCTGCATAATCTGAAGCCTGGTTCCCAGTCCCAGAACCGCATTTCCCTTTACTTTTTCCGCTTTAGAAAACAGCCGGTACGGTCCTTTCGCCGGGTGGGAAGTCGGAAGCCGGTCAAAAATACCGTCCAATGCTTCCAGGCTCTGGTTAATCAGTAATTTGTAGGCTTCCGCAAATGTCCGGTTTTCCTCCTCGTATTCGTGGTACACATACAGACAGAGCGCTTTTAGCAAATCCATTTCCGTATTGTCATAAAAGTGGTCAAATTTGTCCGTAGTGTTGCGGATGACCACATCCACAAAGGTATCTATCAGACCGCCACCATCAATTTCCGCCAGACAGTCCCAGGCATCAGAATGGTCTAAGGAAATCAGGTTCCACTGCCGTACCGTATAACCCTGTTCTTTCAAATAAGCAGCTGTATCCTCATAGAGTTCCGATTTCGGGTCGGTCAGGAACATACTCTCTCCTCTCCGCACACACTGGAGAATCATGTTTCTGGCAAACGCCCTGGACTTCATAGAGCCCTGAGAACCGCAGACTGCAATGTTCCGATTTAAACGCGAGTCCTTCGGCAGGCTGATAATGGTATCCCGCTTTAAACCCTGCCCCAAAATAATTCCATCCACATCTCGAATCTGACGGTCCTCCTTCAATACATGGCTTCGCTCTCTGTCCGGCATATATCCGGCAGTTCCATAGGTTCCCAGACTGGAATACCGAAAATTGCGCTCCGTATCCGTTCCGGCCAAGGTATCCTGTTTTCCTTGAAAGACAATCATTGCCCCCAGCGCTGCAAATAGAAGCAGAACAAACAAGGTTGTCTTCCAGCCCTGAAGGGAGAACATGGCGGTTGCAAGACAAGAAATCGGATTTAAACTGGCGGTTCCTGCATCCTTCATAATCTGGCAAAGCAATCCGCTGACATAAAGCGCTAAAATCAACAGCAATCCCAGGCCTTTCAACCATCGTTTCCATTGAAAATCTGTTTGAAACACACTAATTTTCATCCCTCCATTTCTATTGATATCGCTAAAAACTACAAATGTATATTCATTAGACTATCGAACGCCTGCCGTATTTATTGTACAAAAAAAGCAGACTATAACAGCCTGCTCCACAATATTTTTCTTGATATCTAGTAGTCAAAAATCCCCTGGATTGCATCCGTAATATTGATTCGCTGAGAATAGGAAATCGCGTCCACGCGTTTAAATCCTCGGTAACGCAGATCGACCAATCGCATCTGCTCACACATTACGATTCCCTTCACTTCTTTTCCGGAAGCTTCAATATGCAAAGGGTCTAAAAAAGTATCCTTTACCATTGGACAGACAATTGCCTGTTCGGTTGAATTGAAAAAGTCTTTACTGACAACCAAAAAATATCCTTTTAATTTTTCAATCTGGATAATATCGCCCTGTTCAACAGCCATTACTGCCACCTCTCCCGGCCAACAGGCTCTCCCCAATCATACTCTTCGTAAGGGCCAAGCTTACCCCCATATTCTTTCGCCCGTTCTTCCAAGGTTTTATGCCGATTTTCTATTTTTTTCAGCACAATATTTCCATCGATTACTGATATGTCCAGCAAATCGTTTGATTTGATTCCCGCAAGCGCTAAAAGTTCTTTCGATAAACGGATGCCTTGACTATTCCCCCATGTCTTCACCTGTGTAACCATACTATTACCTCCAGATTTGTTTGTATATCCATAGTATATCCATCGCCTATCCTTTTGTCAAGCCATCATCCTCTTTTCTCAACAATGTTCAGCTGCTCTAAGATTCATTTGATTTCCACCCCAAATACCGGGCAGTCTTCTCCGGCTCCAGCGCCTGAATCTGAAAAAGCTCCGGGAAAATCTCCTTGAGCGCCTGTGCCTGATAGGAAAAGCAGATTAGCTTTCCCGGCCGTAACATCGGTCTTTTCAAGATGCGCGAGAGTCTCCTTAAATCCATGAGGTAGCAAAAATATACCGGCCTGTCATTCCTATCCCAGCCATCTTCCAAATACTGCTCTTCTTTTTGAGGCTCCTTTAACATCTCACCCAGAAACATCATCAGGCGTCGATTCCCCGCATCATCACACAACAGCCGGAGCTGGAGCCACGCTTCCACCTTTAGTGGAACATAGTAATAATGCTCATAGACATCATCCAAGGAAAACAGATTCCCTTTGATTCCTCCCTCGCTCTCCAGCAACCGCCGAAGCATGAACATATTACTCCCGAAAAAGACTGCTCCGGCCAAAAGAGTACCTCCACACTTTCTCATTCGGACTTCCAGGCGTCCTGCCAGATTCCGCTCGATTTTCGGAGTCCATTTCATCAGCCGGTCCATGGTATTGTACACGATGTAACCGCGGTTCCCGAACAAAAGGCCGCAGGCTCTGGAGCCCTTAATTTCTAAATCCTCCGGCCGTTTCCATTCGGCGACACCATAATAAGCCGCCCAATCTGATTGCTCCCATAATACTCCCGGTTCGGTCGTCCTTCCCATCTCCCATGGAATCGCCGGCTTTTGGTGGGTGAAAATGCCGATTCCTGCTTTTCGGCAAAGAATCCATACCATGCTCATCCGGTGCAGGCGAAGGCGCTTATCCGGTTCACTTTTAACCAAATTAGTGCTGGAAGAACCCATCAGGTACCTTTCTACGTCCTCGGGATATCGCGCCAGCAGATATCGTTTGGCCTTTGCAGACAGCAGATAACCCCACAGCCCATCTTTTTTCCTCTGACGCAGCATTCCCTCTTTCTTTAATCTGGTAATCAGTGCCGCTCCATAGGATTCAGAACCTACCGCAATCCCAATCCAGTCAGCCGGGAGTTCTCCGCTGACCGCAACAAGAAGAAGGAGTTCATCCTTTCGATTCAGTCCCATATGTATCCTCCTCTTATACCCATGTATCTCCAACTCTTACCCTATTCACTCCAACCCTGGGTAAAATTTTTCGTCTTTTCGCCTGCATGAATGCAGTCAAATCGCGGATTTCTCCTTTTCTTACCCTGTCGAATTTTCTACGCTGACAACAGCCGATTTTTTCGATATGTCTGTCCCGCTGTTTTCTTTCTGGAGCCATGATGGGAACCATTCCTGCGGCATCAAAAAAAGGACTGTCCGGTCCTGATTTGAAATCACACTAACATGATAGGTGTTTAAAAACAGACCGCCATCCGACTGCAGAAAGAACATTCCCAAAGCATCCACCACCTGTTTTTCTTCCATGTTGTCATGATCACGGATACGGCTTTTGGGAAGACGTTCATCATACATATGCTGAAAACATAGGGTTGCTTTCTCATAAAAAGGGAGCGCCTCCCCATGTTCCAGCCGGAGCCGGCACCAGTCCTTAAGTGCCAGATACAGTGGCTTATAAATATAATCGCTGTATACTCCTTTCCGGTGGGGAAGCAATGCCGGAATTTCAATTCTGATTACTTCATTCTCATAGGAGGCCGCAATCCGATGACTTTGAATCAGCTGACCCTGGTACCGCTGTTTTTCCTCTTCCGGCCAGTCTCCATCAAGAATCATACGCCGCAGACGTTCCGTCAGCTGCTCCGCATAGATGGAACACTCTCTTGTCAATTCCATGAATTGCTCATACTGAAAATCAAAGCACTGTCCGTTCCGGATATAAATCTCCTCCGCATTTCTGGCTTCCGCCAGTTTCTCCTGCATTTTACAGGCAATCCGCTGGATTCCTTCCAGGGTTTTCGACTGCTTCCCCGCCAGTTCTTCCACCTTACTTCTTTCGATAATACTCCACCACGCCTCCTTCCTTTACCACACAATATCCGATTGCGCCGGGAATCTGCACCTGCCCTATCAGATTTCCATCTTCCAGTACCACGATGTGGCTTTCCGCCGGTCGCCTGCCCTCTCGGTATAAGCCATTGACCAGCTTCAGGCTGCCGGTATCCACGTAAACAATATCATAGAGTTCCTGGCTGCTGATAAACAGCAGCCTGACCGGAAAGTCCTCATGTTCAGCCAGGAAATGGTATTCCACCGGCCGCCTCCGGCATAAATCCGCCAATACCCAAAGGCTTAAAATCGTTCCGTCATCTTTCAGGGAATAGGCATTTTCGCTGGAGGCCAGGAGCCCGGTATAAGGATTCAGGTATAGCTGCCGCTTTTTCTCCAAGCGTCTTATAGCCCGCAGAACAGAAGTTTCCTCTCCATAAAAGAACGCGACCAACTGCTCCGGATACATCACATTGTATTTGCGGAGCATGGACAGTACCTTTCGCGCTGTCTCCTCCGGATTCTGATAGACCGCCATGTTCATTCACTCCTTTCCTGCTGCCTTCTTCGCGGACTGCTACGCCAACGTATGTGTACTGGCCTTTTCCAAACGCTCCTTTAGCTTCTGAAGGTCTCTTCGGTCGGTCGTAATCAAATCTTTCTCCAGCTGACTTGCCTTAAATTCCAGAGTCAGGTTATTGCTGTTGGTGGAAATCATACCTTTCCCCCGTTCAAAATGGACGATTTCCATCCGCTCCGCATCTGACAAATGCAAAAGCTCCTGGACTTTTTTGGCCTCGTCATTTTCCAGATTCAGCACGATTTTCGTCTTGCAGGCATTGATGATTCCCCTGCCGTATTTCCCGTCCTTTAACGCCATGAAATCAGAAAAATCCTGGGTGGCACATACGGCGCTCCCTCCATATCCACGGATAATCTTAAAGATTTCCAGCACATATTCCGCCGCCATTTCATTGGACGATGCTCCAATTAGCTGCCAGACCTCATCGATGAAGATTGCCTTCTCTGCCGTCCGGTCCTCCTTCGTTTTCGACCATACATAATCCAGGGCCACATACATCCCCACCGGAAGCATATCGCCGCTGAGTTCAGAGATATCCAAAATCATATACTTGTTCTGGCGGTCAATGTTGGTCTGTTGGTTAAAACTGGACGCCGAGCCATGGACCAGACGGGCCAGGATATTCGCCATCCGCTTTGTTTCCGGTTTTTGAATCAGGATTTGGTATACGTCCCCGAGAATCGGCATGGGACGGTACTGCTCCGGATTTTCCGGGTCATTCAGGCTTTCATTCTCGTAGGTGATTCCCTTATTATAATAGGTCGTGACCAATGCCTCATCTAAGAGCTGCCGCTCCTCATGGGTCATATCCGGGATAAGAAGGGAAAAGAAAATATGCAGTCCCTGTATTTTGGAGGCCAGTTCTGACTGCTCCGTGACGGTTCCATCCAGAAGCTGGTTAGCTGCGGAATCCCGTTTGCGGATTTCCATGATATTGATACAGTTAGAAGAACCCGGTGAAATCTTGATATAGGCTCCTCCGATATTCGTACAGGCTCTGGCAAACTCGTGTCCCTTGTCCGGTGCAATGATAAATACCTGGATGTTTTTACGCCGCATCCGCAGTGCCATCAGCTGCAGCAAAAAGGTCTTGCCGGCCCCGGTCGTCCCCATAATGGCAATATTGGCATTTTTATAAACCATAGAGTTAAAGATATCAATAATCACCAGAGAGCTGTTTGCCGTATTCACTCCCATTAAAATCCCGTCCTTATCTGACATTTCAAAAGAGGTGAACGGATAGCAGCTGGCAGCCCCCGAAGTCAGCACATTTCGTTTGGAACGCTCATAGATGCTTTTATCCAATTTTAACAAGGGCAATGCCGAGCGAAATGCCTGTTCTTCCTTAAAAATGCAGGATACCGTGTCCATATCCTGGGCATTCAAAAGCTTCCTCATTTCTCTTGCTCTCCATTCCACCTCCTTTGGACTGTAACCGGTGACGGTAATCAGGATACAGATATAATAAAAGTCCTCATTGGCAGAAAGTCCATTTTTGAGATAATAACCGGCTTGAATAGATTCCGCCAGGTCATCAAAATCCGTATTGGTATCCGAGGTATCCTTGATTTTTGAGCGGTTCAGGCGAATCCGGCGCCCAATCCGCTCAATGGTTTTGACTTTATCCTGTTTGTAGAGGAACAAATCGACGTCAATCCCCTCCCCCGCGTTGACCAGCAGGGACATCCACCCAGCCGGCACCCGGTTCCGGTAGCGACCGGATGGGACAAACAGATAGGTATGGTACACACCGTCTATCACAACATAATTCCTATGCCGAAAATCCAGTTCTCTGGGAGCAAACATCTCGGTAATGGGAATCCGAGCCGCGCTCTCCTCCCCGTTTTCCCGGATATGCCATGCTACGACCTCATTGAGCCGGTCCGAAAAGCTGGTCCGGGTGCTGGTTTTCCGGTTCAGCAGCAGATAGAAAATCTCTGCGGTTTCTTCCGTGGGATTTTCGGAAAGTTCAATCTCATTCCCACACTGATATAAATACTTTTTTGCCGTCTGTGCGTAGGACTGGAGCAGATTTGCCGCTTCCTGTTCGCTTTTTCTTCTGGCATCAATCTGAAAAACCAGAAAAAAACGCCGGGTTACCGCTTCCTTATATCCCACAGAAGTAATCAGGTTGGCGTAGTCCTGCTGAAGCATCCGGCAGCGGGGGTCCGGTTCCTTTTCCATGTCCTCTTTGATGGCTTTTAGGAACTGGGAAATATCCGCCTTTTTGGCAATGGATTTCATCTGCAGTTCCGGCGGCGCGATTTTTAGATACCCCATGTAGGAATAAATGATATTCCGCTGTTCGCTGGCACTTCGATGGAGGAAGTTAATGGGCTGTACTTCAATGATTTTGACGTACCGCCCATCTGTGGTATGGATGATCCCATTCCGGATTTCTTTGATTGGAATCTCAGCGGCCGAACGGGTATAAGGCAAATCATAACGTTCGCCCTGTTCTCTTTCCGGTCCTTTGGATTCTCCTCTTCTTCGTTTGGGACGCTGCGTTTTCCTCTCTTGCCCCATGGACTCCTTTTGCTGCGTTTTCCATTCCCTTCGGGTTTTTCTCAGCATCCGTTTCCATTCCCGCCGCTTCCGCCTCTCTTCCCTGCTTTTTGCCACGACGTTTTCTCCCTCCTCTCATGGCCTTTTCCTTTTTCCGGTTCAGTGTCAGGCGGTACCTCTCATCCGGCGGAAGAAGTACCCGCCTTCGCCCCAGAAACCGAAAAAAGCTTGCGACAAACGCAAACAAGCTCTCTCCCTGAACACCCAGAACGGCCAGTATCACCATTGGTACCAGAACAATCATGCCCAGATACATCTTTGCCTTGACCGATAACTCCAGCGATAATAGAATCGGCAGGAGCACTGATAAGAGAATCGCTGTTTCCACGGCATTTCTGGTCTTGATTCGTCCAGAAAACAGCGTTCCCTCTTCCGCAAAGTTTGGTGGAATCGTATAGATTTCAATCCGGTCATCCTGGTCCATCTTCCCATCACCTCCTTTTCCATAGCCAGACTAACCAGGCCGTAAAACCGGCCATCCCCAGCAAGCCGGGAATCAGCAGGACTCCTGCTTTTCCCTGGCCTTCCATATCCTCTGATAATTCAGGTAAGGCTTCCTCACGTTCTGTTTCCCCGGCCATACTGGCTTCCACTTCTGGGACTGACTCTATTGGTTTTGTATCTGGACGGGCAGCTTGTTCCGTTTCCGACTGGTCAGCTTCCGGCGGCGTTGCCACAGCAGGCTCTTCCGGAAACTGAATCCGGCTGGACGGCTCTACTGCAATCCGGCAGACAGCCACCTCATCCACTTCAATAGAAAATCCTTCCGATTGACTCGTGCAGGCAAACCGCCGGTTTTCCGATACGGCTTCGATGGAACTCAAACAATAATCACCGGCCGGAAGCTCCAGATTTTGTATATAACCATTTTCTGGCTCTAAGAGAACGGAATATGCTTTGCCGCTTTCCGCTTGAATTAGGGTTGCATGAACGGTCCCCTGAAATCCTTGAAATGCCTGGCAGCGGACCGCCAGCAATCCTTTTTCGCTGCTGGTATCCGTATAGTTCTCCTCCCAGACGTTTTCTGTCTGCGTCTGATTTTCTCCCGTTGGCTCTGCTCCATAGACCGTTAAGAGAAGAAAACAACTGATGATTCCAACGGCACATATGCCGCTCCATATCCGCTGCACCGTCCTGTTTTTAATAAAACGCATCATTCGTTTCCTATAATCCAAATCCCTCCTTCGCCTAAGTTACGGGCATATGACTGAATGGTCTGCGGACTGTAAAGGTTCCCTGTCCGTGACCGACTTCCCGGATCGGCAATCGTGAGATAACCGTCCGCTGTAATTCCAGTCAGTACAATATAATGGCCGCTGCTCCCGGAAATCGTGTTCTCCGCGCAGATTACAACTGCCAGACTGCCTTTTCGCAGCTTCTGCACCACATAATCCATCCGCTCCCGTTTGACCCGTTCCACAGATAACCCCCAGTGTTTCGCCGCATTGGAAGGGAAGCTGTGGCTGGTTCCCTGGCCGGGGACATATTCTCCATTTCCCATCGCAAACGCAGCGGTCATCTGCGGCGTCACATCCTCCCCGGTCAGAGTTGAAATCACGATTGCCAGAGCCGTAGGGCCGCAGCCGGCATCCCGGATTGTACTTGTTCCAAAAGCCATAGAGCCCCATGGTTCCTCTCCCTGATTGTAATAGACTACCTCTTTTACACAACCTTCCACCGTGTCGTACTGAATCCGGTCTCCTCCCGTGGCAATCTCACTGCTGAATACATCTTCCGATGCGCCAAAACCGGTTACATAGTTTTTCCAGCTTGCAGCCTGAAACAGAATGCCGTCAATCCCATCCTTTCCATTCTCCAGAAACTGGAACAATGTCAGGACATACTGGAAAGTAGTCTGGTCGGTGACATACCGGTAGCTGTAGCCGGAAGGTGTTGAGGCAAGGGTCCCATTCAGCGTAACCGCCAGCGTATAGTCCACTACCTCGATTTCTTCGTCATCCTCATCATCATCGCCGGAATCAATGGTTTCCGTATGGGTTCCGGTCACGCTCCATGCAAAAAAGGTGCTTCCCTGAGATTCCACCAGTTCTTTTAAAAGTGTTTTTGACACACTGGCATTTGCCTGTAAATCTCCTGTCTCTTCGCTTTCTGCTGCCTCTCCTGGCATCTCCGCCTCGTTTTCGCTCTCTCCTTCATCTGCAATGGATAAGTAGGACATAACCTTTTTCACATGATTGGGCGTCTCCGCGTTTTGTGGAACCTGGTAACCGGCTTTCTTGACGGCGTTTGGCCCCGCATTATAGGCAGCGATGACCAGTTCCAATGCATTTGGATACGAACCAAAGGTACGGAAAAGTTCCGCCACATATTTTGCACCACCCATAATATTTTGTTTCGGGTCAAAAGGGTCACTGATTCCCAGACCTGCGGCTGTAGCCGGCATCAGCTGCATCAATCCCTGGGCGCCTGCAGATGATACCGCATTGGGGTTAAAGTCGGATTCCACCTTTGCCATGGCCTTTAAAAGAGCCTCCGGGACCTGATACGTAGCAGCAGCTAAAGCGAAATACTCATCATAAGGGCTGGTCAAATCCCCTGTGATACCACTGACCGCTCCATATCCGTTAAACGCTACAATCTGACTGCCATTAAAGCTTTCCTCAATCAGAACCGCCAAATACCTTGCAAGAGCTGGTTCCAATATGCTCTCGTATTCATCTTCCACCTCGTAGGCAGCGTAACCATCCCAGTTGTCGGAAAAGTCATCTTCAATTTCCTCCAGCTTATGGTCACGGTATCCCTCCAGCAAATCCGTAATCTCAGTCCGATATGCTTCATCGGAAAAAATCTGCTCAATCTGGGCCTGAATGGTCTGAAGTTCCGCCTGTCTTGCCTGATCCACGTAGCTGTCCGCGCTTTCAAAGCCCAGGTAGGTGAAAATAATCCCAACTGAATTGGCAATGAGAAACATCCATAAAAACAGGGCGGCAAACACCGCCCCTACGATTCTCCAAAAGGTTTTGCTGGTGATAATGGCCCCGATTACGGTCCCCAGGGGTCCCGCCAGGGCAGTCCCGGCGGCTGCTCCGTTGACGGCGGCCCCGGTTTTAACCGCTCCGGCTACGGCCTGAGCAGCCTGGATTGAACGAACGACCCGCTCTGCCTGCCCCGCTGCCCGGCCAAGCCGTGCAGCCATTTCTGCCGCTTGTTCAAGCGGCGTATCCTGCCCCTGCTCTGAAATCATCTGCACCCCCTTCTTTTTACGATTGACCTGTGTTTTGATTCTTCCTGCGGCTCGCCGTTTTCTTTCTCTCCCGGCGCTGGGGCTGGCCCTGCTTTTGATTTCCGGACTGCCCTTTCTTTTTTCCTGCATGGTATTCCGGCACGGTACGAATCTCCTTCTGAGACAACTGGTTTTTCTGATAGGTCTTCTCCAAATGCAGCGTCCCGTCTTTTTCCAGCGTTGCCTTTACCTCCGGAAGCATAGCCGGTGCTTGTGCCTTCTCCGGAAGTTCATAGAATGTCTTTCCATTCTCATGAATCGTCTGGTATTCTCCGTTTTTCGGTTTCTCATACTGTGCTGCATCATAGCGCATATACCGCTCCCCGTCCCGATTGACCGGGTACATGCCCGTATCCATAACGGTTGAATTAGCTGCCGTCCTGCCATATTTACCTGCACTTCCTTCCGCTCCATATGCAGAGCCTTCTCCATAAGCGTTTGCACCCATCGTAGCATTGCTGCCATGGATTCCGCCCATACCAGCCGCTCTGTCTCCCGCCAGGGATTCCTGATTGATAGTTCCTGCAGCGGGATGCTCTAACTGTCCACTCGCCTCAGGGATTGAGCCGATTTGTTCGCTTACTGCTCCGCCGTGCTGACTATATGCCACAGAATCTGCTCCTTCACCTTCAGACGGAACCGTTCCTCCTTCTTCCATACTGGGATATCCGCCAATAGTCTCTGTACTGGTCGAACCGATACCTGCACCGGCCGCATCCTCCATAAAGGCCGCTCCATGCAAAGTATCCATCGTTCCTCCCGGCGCACTTATCTCTTCCATTCCGGCAAATTCCGTTCCCATTTCAGGAAGGTTTTCACTGGCTCCATCCTCCTGCCAGCCTGACACTGGATTCAGAGCGTCCTCCATTCCAGGCACCTCTCCTGTTCCATCCAAAGCCATCTGGTCCGGATTCCCAAAGGGAAGGATTTCCTCTCCACCTTCCATATCCATCGAGGGCAGCATACCGGACTCCATTTCGCCAAGGTCCTGTCCCTGTCCAGCAGTCAAACTTCCGGTATCTGTCATTGCTTCCTCGTTCATCCCATCCGCCGGCATCATCCCATCAGGCCCAAAAGCCTCCATATCATCCGGATTTCCAAAGGGATACATCGTTTCATTTGAATCTGCTCCAAATGAGGAGTCGTCCACAAACGTCATATCCTCCATCCCAGGTTGTCCGAAAGGCTTTGAGTTGGCCTCTGCAGCGCCTTCTGGATTCAAGCCTCCGATTCCGGTTCCCTGCGGTGCAGTCATCCCACTGGCTGCTGCCGCAGCTCCTTTGCCCGAACCCGGAGTTCCTAGCGGAATCCCTTTTCCTGTTCCAAAGTTCATAGCACCATCGCCAGTTCCCGGCTTTGCGGCAGATGGACTTCCCAGCCCCGTTCCTGCGCGAAGCAAACGTCCGGCCATCATCAGTGCTCCCAAACCGCCCAGGCCGCCTCCGGTCCGCCCCAGATTGACTCCCAGAGAACCCATGTAGGAATCCAGCTTTGCCGTAATCTTGCAGAACCCAATGAGACACATGGTCGCAGCAAAAAATTTCGTAAAGCCATAGCTGCTCGCCATCAGATTCCCATAGGCTGACAGAAACATCTTCACACACCAGGCATCTAATATGACAATTAATACCTGACCGCCGAACATTTTTATCCAGGAGGCTAATATTCCATTGGTAGATTTAGAGCCGCCGGTGGCAAACGCCAGCGGTGCCGTATAAGAAAAGACGCCCAGCAGCACATACCGTTCCGCTAAGATGAATAGCATTTTAAAATAGTTCCACGCAACAACAAACTGCATGATCAGAAGGAGCATGCTGATACTCAAGCTGTCAATTCCCAGAGCCGATACAACTGCTTCAGAAGCAGAGACATATGCACTGAAGGAATCTACCGTAATTGCCGTTCCCACCACCCATTGATAGGGGGTTCCGGCCAAATCCAGGATATAGTTGACCACCTGCTTCGCGTAGGCAATCAAAATCAGGCAGACAGCCGAACGAAAAATCAGTTCCAAAGGGTCCTCCGAGGCAATCCCCGTCTTTCCGAACATGGATTTAAAAAGCTGCCAGACCAAAATCATAAGAAGCAGCATAATCCCGATAGGCATAACTGCGTTTTTATATAAGTCCCCAACAACGCCGAACAAATCTTCAAATAGGTTCAAGTCGCAGGAAAGGATTTCCGTAAACATATTGCTTGCCACATCCATCATATCGATGATGAACTGGGAGCACATCTCGCGGATTGCTCCGAAAAGTAATTCCAATAACCATCCCATGGATTATCCTGTTTGGACTTCTCACCTCCTTTTGCCGGGAGAGCGCCGGCTTATTTCTGCTGTCATTAAGGGGTAAACATACTTTTGGGAATCACGCTTTCCATGTAAGTTACAATAGCACCCAGGGTCATCAAGGCCGCCCAGCACACAATAATCCGTTTGAGCCAGGCTCTGGACTCATCTACGGTTTTTCCGGAACGGGAAAAGTTCATGAGGAATAAGCAGACCGCAGCGCACACTACAGCCGCCACCGTAGCAAGTCCCGCCACATCCGTATAAACCTTCTGCATGGCGTCCCGCGCCGTATCAAAAATGTCCGCATAAGCCGTCTGGCACATGCAAAGGCTCATCACATAAACCAGATACAGCTGTCCGGTCCACGCTGCAAGCCGCCCTCCAATACCAGGCTTTTTCACAGGCTCTGCCTGTTTTTCCAATGGCAATCGCATCCCCTCCTTCCATGTTTTATGCGTTTTACTGCACAGTACAAAGTATCCAGGCTCAAAAAGACCTCGCCAAGTACTTTGCATATATCACACGTAAGCGCCCAAAGGACGGGCGCTAAGTGCTCATAACAAAAAAAGCAACCACCGGTCAGTGATTGCTTCTCCTTGTTTTTGGTCAGTTTTGCGGCTCTCCAGAAGTTTTGGCTTCTGCGCAAAAACTGATGATACCATTATAATTTTTGTGGAATCGCAAGTCAATCAATAGGAAGTCTTAAAATAGTCTCATATTTTTCATATTCTTATTGGTTGGCTGCAAGAGCTTCTTTTTCTTCATAATAACGGTCTGCAATATATCCTGCAGATTCCGCCCACAATGCATTCTCCGTATTTTGCAGGGCCTTATATGTCTTTGAATGATAAAATGTCATTGCCGCATCTGGAAAAGACAAATCTTCTCTTTCTTTTATAATATCGATAACATCACGGATTTGTATGCATATGTTCATCGTTATGTCTTTTCCGTTGAACATATATTTTCCTTCCAGTATCAGCGACACTCCTTAAATAAACTCCAGATTTTTAATGTAGATTATGTATGAAACGAGAGCTAATTACGTTTTTCATAGCCTCAGAATCTGTTTAACATGTCCATTTTCATCAAAATACCGTTTCTGCGTTCCCGGAAAAATTTCAAGTATCTCTTTTAGTATTTCTGGTTCATCTGAAAATACTGTCATCCATATCGAGAAGAACCCTTTGGATTGTACGGTTCGAACAAGCTGACGTTTAAATGCTTCTGTAGATTCATTTGGAGTTGTCTTAACAAGAAGCCAGTCCTTCAAGGACTCTTTTGCCATTTGATATGCTTCGTTTCTATCCTGAAACCGTCGATCTTTATAATCGTTAGCCTTTCCTGTTGGTACATGGCCCAAACCAACCAAATCAAATAATCTTTTCGCTTTATTATAGAATTCTGCATTTGAATCTAGTTCTGCTAACTTTTGTTGGGCAATTTCCGGAATCACTTTTTCATAAGAATATGCAAGTGCCGTGTTATCTTGATCTGGCCATAAATATTCATTAACATCTTCCGAAGAGGTTTTATTACTTTTTCTACTATTGCAATATTTACAGCCTAAAAGCAAATTATTCCATGCTGTTAAATCTCCCCCTCGTGTCTTTGAGGCAACATGTTCCACTTCCGGTACATGATTGATTCTCATTTCGCAAAAAGAGCAGTATATTCCTAATCGTTTTTCTAAATATGGTAAAGCATCTCCATAGCTCTTTATCTTCTGATAAGGAGAATCTCCTTTATTTACGGGTCTCATTATTCTCCACTTCCCATTTCTTTACTGTATATTTCTGGCGCATTAGTGCGAGGTATGCAGGATTATCACTATACTCTGCCTCTAATACTGCCAGTTCCTCTCTCAGCTTTTCAAGATCGTCCTGTGTTTTTCCTTGTTTTAACGCTTCATAATACGCTTCCGCCGCTTCATACATCTTCCGTTTTTTTTCACTGTACTGCGGCATCTCCACTCCCATAATATCTTCTGCAATATCCTCAATTCCTTCACCGGAATACTCACTGTCAAGTGGCTGTCCCAGTGTAATCAGTTCACCATCTTCCAGAGATTGTATTATAAAGGGGGAATGGGTCGCACAAATAAACTGAATTTTGGGAAATAGCGTTTTTAAAATCCCGACAATCTTTTTCTGCCAAGTAGGATGCAGGCTTAAATCCAGCTCATCAATAATCACTATCCCTGGTGTCATTTTCAACGCCTCACCCTGATGATAAGGATTTAAAATACACATACGTGTTGCAATATCCAAAATAATCTTAATTACGTTTCGGTACCCATCACTGAGCGACCGAAATGGTATAATTGTCCCATCTGCAGTTTTTAGAGCAATAATGTCTTTTTCATATCTCGTAGAAAAAATGACTTGCTCCTCTGGTGATAGTTCATCACGAAAAGCCATGTTTACTGCTTCTAAAATTGCCTTATAGGCAGGAAATTCTTTCCCTTCGTTCTCCTCGCTCGCAACATTCCTTAACATTTTGATATATTCAAACGCTAACTCTGTCCCTCGATTTGTATCAAGGCAACGATTATACCCTTCTGTTCGACTGTACACCCCCTTTTTTCCTGGCTTTGAATTGTTTTCGTTCCAAAGGCGTGCTGAACTAAGATACAAAACAAGTGGAAGTGTAATCGATTCGTCTGAATGATCTGCCTCTGCAATCGCCCTCTCCCATGATATCACCATAGGCTGCATTGGATTTGAACCATCAAATTTCGTTCTTCCATCTTCTTTTAACACAACTCTCTGAAATTTTATTTCCTTTTCCAATCCCCATTTTGCTTTGCATTGAATTCGACAAGGGTACTGCGATATTCCTCCTGTTGTAAGAACATTTCGGTTTTCTGTTTCTAAAAGTTTCAAATGAACATCACTTTGATGAATATTTTTTACAAAGCGACTAGGAACATATGTTTTAAATGCAGCAAGGTATGCTCCCAACATCACTCCTGCCGCTTCTAGTATTGCCGTCTTCCCAGAACCATTTTTTCCGATAAAGACATTCATTTGAGGATTCAACTTAAATATTTCATGCTCAAATTTACGAAAATTAAATACCTCTAATTCTAGTAGCCTAAATTCACACATAATAACACTCCCTCGGCCAATGTATCTTTCTCTCCCTGTAACAATTCAGAACGGCGAGAAAGTAAGAGTAGGAATAAGCATTAAACCTTCTTATAAACAACGTACTCTTTATCCCTTTTGTATGCTTTTACACCGTTTTCACATTGGATGAATATCCGATGCTTCTTGTCCGGCTACTGGCCGAACAAGAAGACGTCGTCCTGACTTATTACCTATCTCTAATCTAAATTATATCCATTAAAGCCGTATAATTCAACAAAGAATTCTTCGAAGTACAATCCCTGTTTGCCCTGATTCCAAATAACGCTTCCACTCTTCGGCGGTTACTTTAACATTTACAAATATAGGTTCATTTTCTTCACACCATTTTACCAGGCCATCCATGGATTCAAAAATAGGGCTAACTGGGGAACCTTCTGTTATATTCTCCCACAGCTGATACCCTGGTCCTTCCTGCGGCTCAAAAAACTGCATCTGTTTTTGAAACCAGTTATCATATGCCGGGCATCCAGATTCGTTTAACGGTAATTTTTTTAATCTGGCAAAGTTTTTACACTCCTCACAAAGATTTAATTGGGGTGTACTTTTACAAAACTCGGGCTGAATTAAATACCCATACCATCTCTGGTGCAAGGGATAATCAAAATCTAATGGTACACGTTTTAACATCCGGCTCATAATCATTTTCTCCTTTGTCATATAAATTGGGCGGCCGTTTCACAACAGCCGCCATTTCCTCGTATTTCTATACATTTGCTTACGCCGCTAATCGCGCCTCTCCGCTGTTTTTGTCCTGTCGTTCAATCGTATAATAATAGGAACTTGTTTCCACCCGCACATACCCTTCCGCAATTTCCAAAATTTTCTTAACGCGGTCAGTCCAATACATGATATTTCCCGAAATATAGCTCAATTCTTCTCCAACTTTAATAGGAAGCTGGACTTCTCCGGATACGCGGACAATGCGTTTTGCTCTTAACTCTGTTTTCAACTTCGAATTCCTCCTTCATTTTACAGCAGTTTGTCCAGATGCTCGCTCTTTTGTTTCCTATTCTCTGCCACCTTCCTTCTGCATTGCTGTCCCTTTAAACGCAAAGAAAGACGCCACATTCCATCAAAAAATGCGCGTCTCTCTTTGCAATCACTATGATAAGTAGTGCCTCTTTCTCAATCGGCAAATGCTTCCCCATATACTGAAAGGAACAAAATTTAATATATCTCATTCGCTTTTTTGAGATATAGAAATCAATACATTTTTATAATAACACTATATTTGGATCTGGTCAATTGCTGTTACTCAATATTTTGTATGTAAGCAGCATTCATCGACAATTTTACAAATATGGATTGATGTAATTTTTCCATATATCTTTTACAACATCATCCACTGACATATTGTCTCTTTTTCCAACAAAAGAAAACTGTGATGACAAGCATAGTTTGCCGTTTACATTTTTGGCGGTATACATGCCGTTCCATGAATTTCCACCAGAGCCATAGGAATGAAGATCTGCAGAAATTCCGATACTCATTGTTCCAAAACTCTGATCCAAAAATATTCTTAAATTTTTGATTAGTTTGCCTGCTTTATAAAACTGATAAAAGTAGTTTCTTGAATCATTCTTTTCTGTTACCACCTGATAATACGAATATTGCTTCATTAACTGCTGACATAGTTCCTCCATGATATTATTTATTTCCTGGAAACTCCGTAACATAAACTGGTTGATTTCAAAGTCACTTATATCTGTATTTCCCATCTGAGATGAAATGCCGAGAGAATCGAAAAGTGAATGAGATGTATTTCTGGATACCCATGCTGCTGAAGCATTACTAATTAAATTTTTTTCTCTCAGTTTTTCTTCAATTGCAACAGAAACATCCTCGATAGCAGGATTATTCATATCCGCAACAGTTTCCAAAAATTCTGCTACATTAGACGAGATATCCTGCGCTCTTTTTAAATCTTCTCCCAGCTTGCCTAAATTTTGAGGCTGAATTCCTATCAGGCTATCTCTTAACTTCTCATATTCGTTCTGCCAATATTTTACATATTCTGCACGAGTGGCAGGGCGATATATGCTGGAATTAATCACTGCGGGGAAAATTTTACTTCTGTAATCCCTGCTTCGCATAACCTCCAAAACTTCATACATGCAGTTAAAGGATTTTAAATATGCATCCGAAATCAACAAAATTGTGTAATCCATGTGTGATATAGATTGCATATATTCCTTAATACTATTCCAAGGGCCAATATCAATCTTATCCTGGTGAAGATTGATATTACTATTTTCCCCAAGCGTTCTTCCAATATTTTCAGCTATTGTTTCATCTGCCCAACAGTATGATAAAAAGACTTCAAACTTTGCCATCTCTCTTCTCCTTCACAGCTTGTTTTATCTCAATTCTATCATTCTGTCAGATGAATGTCTATATTGCATATCCTATTGCTAAAGTCTCGAAAACAGATCGAGTATATTCAATTTCCATTAATGTCGACTATTTCACTTTATGCCACCGTGGCACAAACTCCACTGCTATCAGATAATCCCCTTTTCATGCCATCCTCCGCCGTGCATATCATGCTGAACTTCCTGCTGATAATAATGATTCATCGTTGATGGCGCATTATATAAAGCAGTCAGCATATACGCCTTTATGTTGCTGATTTTTGCAGTTGCAGCATGCATGCAGTCAATAACATACAGCAAATGACTGCTGTTCAACTTCAAAAACTGAGATTTAACCAGTTCATAAGGGTAATCCGCTCCCGCAATTCGAACAAATGCTCGCTTCACGCATACAGTTTCACAAATTACTTCAAACAGCTCATTGAACAGTTCTTTATCGGGCCAATTCGGTTCCTGCATATACAAATCATATTCGAGGTTAGAGCGAATGGTATCCATGTAACGCCGTACTTCATTCATTCGCTCAATCTGATCCGCAGTTTCTGCAGCTTCCTTTGATGGATTGATTTGATTGATATTATTAATATCAGTCTTATTATACTCAGTATAATTAGCGGCAAGTTCTTTTACTTCCGCAGGGTAAGTTCTTTTACCTTCAGGGGTGAAAATTTCTTTCCTGTGCAGGTCAACATCTTTCACCTTTTGAAGTTCAGTATTTTTACTTGCGGAAGTCAATTTATTTTCCTTCCTGAAGTCAAGTTTTTTTACTTCTGAGGAAACATGGTTGTTATCCGAATACTCCAGGGCGTTTTCGCCCACTTGTTCTTCAGGGACAGAAAAATTTTTGACATAGATAATATCTGGCTTTCCCAACCCCCTGCGCTTTTTTTCGATCAGTCCGATTCCCTTTTCTGCATCCAATTCACGCATAATCTTAATACAGGTCGGTTTCGAGCATCCCAAATCTTCCATTATGTTTTCGACTGTATAAATGATATATGCCCGATTTTCTTCATCGAACCATCCATTTTTCATAGACAGTGACATTCGGTCCAGCATCAGTCCATACAAAAGCTTCGCATCACTGCTGAGCCCTTTAAAGCGTTTATCCTTAATCAGCAGTCTGGGGACACGGTAAAATGCAAATTGTTCTGCTTCTACTCCGTAATAATATGTAAATTTGATTGGCTCAGCCATAAGTTCAGTCCTCCTGCTCTTCTATCCGCTCCTGTTAAAGCGATGAGCCGGCCGGAGTTGCTCCTGTTCCGGCCCAGTCACTTTTCCTATATAAAACACCGTATTTGCTTTTGACGTGCTTCCCGTATATTAGGCTCGTATTTTATTCTACATAATCAGGATAACGTATCTTGATTGCTTCCCAGAAATATGGCGCGTATGAGCAGCAGAACAAATTTGCTACGGTATATTCGTCACATTCATCCAGCTGTTCTTCCGGATGCTCATAATCATAGATGCTGGGAGTCCCCCCGTTATATAAATTAAAGGCCAAACGAACCACTTTAAGACTTCCAGATGTCTGCCACCCTTCATAAAGACAGCTTGTTTTTACATCTCCTGTTTTAAAATCGTAAATGCGGTCAATATTTCTTCGTGTATCTGCATTGATTCCCAGGCAATAAATCAGGGAAGCATGATATACATCCCGCCGCCGGCATTTTATTAAATGTGTTTCATAAAAGTTTTTGTGATTTTTATCGTAAAAGATCATAAGTTCCTCCTATTCTTTTTCCTGCCAGGTATCCCTGTAATGTTCCAACAATTTACGACTTTCTTCTTCATACCCCCATAAAATCCCGTCAATCGCATTCAGGGCGCTTTCACGCCAGCGAAAATAGGTACTGCGGTTAATTTGAATATTTTGCGGAAGATGAGACTCCACTTTATGAATAATTTCCGCAATATTGGTCGGCTGATATGGACACATATAGGTGTAGTACAAAATCCAGTAATTTCGTTCGCCCTGTGGGTGATACTTTCTCATAAGTTCAACCGATTCATCAATCAACTTCAAAAAGCGATTGGAACTGTTAATAGCCTCCACCCTGGCAGCGATATTTGCTTCATCTTCATTTAAATCCATTCCTGCCTGGTATAAAGAATCAAGAAATTCATCCACATCTGTTCCATACTCTTTCCGGAAACGGTGACTGACCTGCCTAATCTGTACCTGCATTCTCCACGATACAGAACGGTAAATTTTAAATAATGCGATCACATTATGATAGACTCCCGTTTCTTTGCTTTCCATTGTAATAATCCCACTTTTGCCCATAATTTTATCCTCCAATTTGAATCTTTAAGTTTTTAGAAAATACCGCTTTGGAGAAATATAGGGAGAATTATTACCTTTATAGTCAGCTTTGTGCCACCGTGGCATAAAGCTGACTGCTATCTAAGAAATTAGTGTCTTGTTGCTTTCCATGTATCCAGTAATTGAAAAATTATTTCCTTCATCTGTTCTTTTGTGTACCCAATAGGAAAATATTTCTCAATCTGTTTTGTAGGAATCATCAAATCCGATTGTTCATCCTTTTTGTTAAGAATATCTTTTACTCTTTCATAAGTCAGAAGGCTCTGCTCGCTCTCTCGCTTCAGTTCCAAGGCCTGTCTTTTATTCGGAGTAACCCCTTGATCCTGCATTGCTTCAAATATCCATTCCTGTTCTTCCGGTTGCAGAAATGACAAGTTTTCTGCAGATGTCAGCTGCAGCGTTTTTTGATCTACGTATTCCAACAATGATGGAATCAGATACGTCAAACGTATATATCGAAATACTGTTCGATGGCTGTCTTTTGACTGACTTCCCACCAATTCTGCTGCTAAACAACCGTCCTTTTTCCCCTGATGCTTCAGTGCTTCCATTTTCATACGGTAAGCTCTGGCTTTTTCCGATGGCAGAAGGTTCTCTCTGTGGAGATTGGAATCCACAACGATAATAGCAGCTTCATCATCCGTCAGATCTTTTACGATAACCGGCATTGAGTTTAAACCAGCCAGTTCACTGGCCCTTTTCCTCCGATGGCCGGAAATAAGTTCATATCCATTCACAGCTTTTCTCGCTAATCCGGGATTTAATACTCCATATTGCCGGACACTCTCGGTCAATTCATCCATTGGCCGGTCATCCTGTACCCGATATGGATGGTTGTGAAACGTATATAATTGTGACAACGGTATTTCCTGCACTTCTCCAGGCGCGTTTTCTGAATCTGCTGAACAGCCAAACAAATCTTCAAAAGAAGTGAGTTTAATTTTCTCCGCACTACGCCTGCTCATTGGCCAACACCTCCTCTGTTAAAGCCTTATATCCTTCAGCCACAATTCCATTTGGCGCATGCAGAAAAATACTCTTCCCTTCTGCACTGGTTTCAGCCGCTTTGATGGACAATGGAATACTGCTTTTAAATATGTGAATTTGCTCTCCGTATGTTTTCCGAACGATGTCAGAAATATCTTTTGCAAAATTCGTTCTCCGATCTACCTTTGTAAGCAAGATTCCCTCAATCTGCAGCTGTGGATTTAAGTGCCGATGAACCCTGCCAATGATCTTAATTAACTGCTGCAATCCCTTTAACGGCAGATATGCGGCTTCAACTGGAATCAGAACGCTGTCTGCCGCAACAAGAGCATTGATCGTCATCATTCCCAATGACGGCATTGTATCAATCACGATATAATCGTAAAAATCGCGGATCTGGTTGATGTATTGACGAAGAATCGTTTCCCTGCTCATAACATTCACCAGAGTTGTTTCCAAACCGGCCAATTCAATGTTGGCAGGCAGAAAATCCACTCCTTCTTCATGCCGCAGTATTCCATCTAAATAGTTAAATGTCTCATCATTCACAATTTTTTCCATAATATTTACCAGAGTAAAGTCAAGTTCGTCTGGCTCCTGGATTCCCAAACTCGCTGTCATGCTGCCCTGTGCATCGGCATCGATCAGCAACACCTTTTTCCCGGCTCTTACCAATCCGATTCCCAAATTAACTACCGTTACCGTTTTTGCTACTCCTCCCTTTTGGCTGGCTACTGTTATTACTTTTCCCATTTATTCTTTGTCCTCCTTCCAAATAAAAAAGGATACTCTTTACGAATATCCTTGCTTGTTTAAAAATATTTATTTCATATGCAAAATCCCTTTGTGTAGGTTGAGCTTTTGCAGAAAATAATTACGGCCGCTTTTTAAGCGGCCGTAAAGTCCTAATAATAATGACTGCATAAAAATTTATCAATTTCTCATTAAATGCATATTCTGCTCTCATCGCAAGAAAAAATCGTTGAAAACCAGCGACAATTTATGCGACGGCGACAGTATCAGTGTGTAACATTCAATACAACATATAGAAACGCAATATCAGAAAGCAGCTATATATTGTATCTTATTCATTCTTCTCATAGACGTCCGGAAAGCACATGGCAAAGCGTACATCCACCTTTTTCGGGTCCTTCACTACCGAATTCACTTCGCCGCCGATATACCGGGCCGGCTGCTGGATGGACAGCAAAATTTCATCACTTAAAGCTAGTTTTCTCATAAAAATTTCCTTTTCTATTGTGTATTATACATAAAAATCCAAGTTGCATTCACGCAGTTGTCTGTTTAAATAAGAACAGGGAGCGCGTGAGCTCTTTTGTTTTTCCATATCACACAACACAATCCGACACAATACAATACGGAGTATAATTATAAGTGTTTTTCCTGAATTAGGCAACCACCATTTCAGTAATAATCAGCCAGTTGACACGGTTCAGCCAAAAAGGCTGCCTTCCCTGTATCACGCCCGCTTTTGTCTTTGATATTCTGCATACCACCCTGCAAACCGATCAAGGCCTTCCCGGAGTCTGGTAAAAGACACAGCTCCAAATTCTTTTTCATATTCTGACATATCGGCATAGGTCTGATATACATCTCCCGGCTGCATGGGAAGATACACTCTCTCTGTATCTTTTTTAATTACCCCGTGCCTCTTCAGGCTTTCTTCCAGAAGGCAGACAAAATCCTCCAACTTTTCCGGATGACTGTTTCCGATATTGAAAATCCGAAATGGGACGCAGCCGTTTTCAGACTTCGGAGGGTGGCCGGATATTTTCAGGATACATCCGACCACGTCATCAACATAAGTAAAATCTCTCCGCATATCTCCATAATTATAGAGCGTAATGGGAATTCCCTTAACCATCCTCTCGGTAAACTTAAAATACGCCATATCCGGGCGTCCAAAAGGCCCGTACACTGTGAAAAAACGCAGGCCTGTAGCCGGGATTTTATACAGTCTGCTGTAGGCTCTTGCCAGAAGCTCGCCGGATTTCTTTGTTGCAGCATAGAGACTCGCGGGCGAATCTGTTTTGTCATCCACGCTGTACGGAATCTTTTGGTTATCCCCGTATACCGAGGAGCTGGAGGCAAATACAAGATGCAAAGGCTCTCCCTTTTCCCGAAGCGAACGGCAGGCTTCAAGAATATTAAAAAAACCAGCAATATTCGTTCTTATATACTCCTTCGGGTGATCGACAGAATACCTGACACCTGCCTGAGCAGCCAGATGGAGCACAAGTGAAGGTTTGTAATCTTCAAAAATCTGTGCAACCGCTTTCTCATCGGCCACATCAGCCTGTATAAACAGAAAACTGCTGCTTCCCCCTGCCTTCCGCTGTTTTTTCTGTTCTTCTTCTGCCAGAAACAGTCTTTCTCTTTTCAGAGCCGGATCATAGTAATCATTCAGATTGTCAATTCCGACTATCCGCACAGCCTTTCCTTTTTCTCTGAGCATTGCCATCGTAAGATGAAAGCCGATAAAGCCGGCCGCACCTGTTATTAAAACCGTCTGCTCAGCTCCCGATTCCTTCATATTCAACCCCCGCTTCCTCCATCTTTCTTCTGTCATAAATATTTCTTCCGTCCAATACCATAGGATTTCGCATGTATTCTGCAAACATCTTCGGTGCAATCTCCTGAAATTCCGGCCACTCGGTGAAAATAAAGCAGACATCCGCCTCCAAAAGCGCCTCTTTCCACCCGGACACGAGAGAAAGACGTCCATTCGCATCGCCTTCGCTTTTACAGAATTCCCGAAACTGGTTTCCGGCAGCCGGATCATATACCTTTATACTGGCGCCTTCTTTCAGAAGCTGCCTGATATTATCTATAGCAGGGGCCTCTCTCAGATCATCGGTTCCCGGCTTAAAGGCCACACCGAGAACGGCTGCATGGACTCCGCAGAATGTCATCAGTTTTTCTTTCGCCTTTTTCAGAAGTCTTGTTTTCTGGTTTTCATTGACGCGGATCGCAGCATCCACAGTCTGAAGGCTGCACCCCTGTTCTTTGGCAAGCCTGTCAAGAGCCTTTGTGTCTTTTGGAAAGCAGGAGCCTCCGTATCCGATTCCAGCCTTCAGAAACCTGGCTCCAATTCTGTCGTCAAAGGCCATGGCTCTCTCGATTTCTTTTATATCAGCTCCCAGAACCTCGCACAGATTTGCAAGTTCATTCATATAGGAGATTTTAAGTGCCAGAAAGTTATTGCAGGCGTACTTCGTCATCTCTGCCGATCTGCGGCTCATAGACACAATGGGAATGTCAAAGCTCTGGTAGACACGGCGCAGAGTTTCCTCGGCCTTTCTGCTCTGGGTGCCTATGACAATCCTCTGAGCCTTCAGCGTATCCCGTACTGCCGAGCCCTGAGCCAGAAACTCCGGATTAGACGCCACCTCTATGTCTACTCCGTGGCTTTTATACGCGCGGATCAGCCGTTCAACTCTGTCATTCGTTCCCACTGGAACCGTTGATTTTACTACTACAAGGCAATCCCTCTGTGCATGCTCCGCAATCTGCCGTGCTGCTGCCGCGATATAGGAAAGATCCGCGGAGCCGTCCGGAAGCTGAGGCGTTCCCACCCCTATGAAGATAACCTCAGCACTGCCGTAAGCCAGAGAAGGATCGCAGGTACAGTAAAGTCTCCCTTCCCTCATATTTTTTTGCATCAGCTCCTCGAGTCCCTCTTCAAAGACCGGAGAATGGCCTGCTCTGATCTGATTTATTTTTTCTGCGTTGGTATCAAAGCAGGTAACCTGATGCCCCTTTTCTGCAAAACATACTGCGGCAACCAATCCTACATACCCTGCTCCCGCCACTGAAATTTTCATGCTTTTGCCTCCCCTGGCAAGCGGTTCTTTTTTGCCGCTTTTTTTCCAAAAACAGTCTGTTCCATCAGCAGTTCCCATTTCCTGCAGATTTTTTCTGAAGAGAATGCTGTTCTTACCTTTTCTGCCTGTGTTCCCAGCCTTTCCGCATACTCCGGATTCTTTATCAGACGAAGCATGGCTTCTGTCAGTTTTTTTCTGTTTTCGACGGGAACCAGCAGTCCGTTTTCTCCATTGCGGATTACAAGCCTGGCGCCTCCCGCAGGGCAGTCAGTACAGATACAGGGCAGCCCCAGGGCCATCGCTTCCAGCATGGAATTTGAGATCCCTTCGTAATCCGATGAAGATACAAACATGAAGGCATCTTTTATTCTTTCGTGAATATCCGGAGCAAACGGAAAAATTCTGATCCTTTCAGAGCAGGGAAGGGCAGCCGCCCGTTCCATAAGCTGCTTTTTCTCCGGACCGTCTCCGTAAATATGGAGTTCAAACGCTTTTTCCTCTTTTGAAACTTCAGAAAACGCATCTATCAGCAGGTTCAGATTCTTTTGAGACTCCAGCCGGCAGAAATTTACTATCACCTTTCTTCTCTCCCCGCAGTGAGGTGCGGGCAGATCCTGCCTGACCGGATTAGGAATAAGGAAACCTTTTCTCTGAATCCCTTTCGGAAAATATTGCTTTTCTTCCTCTGTCTGAAATACGACGGCATCTGCGCCTGAAAAAAATGTTCTGCACTGCAGATACAGCCAGGGCCTTCCTCTGTACTCAGCTTTCGGATCAATCCTCTGGGAGAGAATCAGTTTTCCGCCGAAGAATTTCCTGTAAAGCCAGGTATAGTCATAGCCCCGGTGGAGAGCCGCAGTCACCTGCACTCTGTTAGCCTTACAGTATGCACAGTACGCCTTCCACCGTTTTAAATGGCGGAGGAAAAAGTTTCCAGAGTCCGGAAGGCACAGGACTTTCACTCCCGGATAAACAGGGTAGGCGCCGTCAGGTTTGTAGCAGAGAATCCCCACCTGGTGGCCCCTGCGGCTCAGATATTCCGCCAGTGTAACCGTTACCCGCTCGGCGCCTCCCTTTCCCGTCTTGTAAACGATAAAAACAATATTCACTCCACTTCCCCCTTTCGGACGGTTTGTTGCCGCCATTCCTTATTCGGCCGCCTGCAGACTGACTTTTAAATCCAGAAGCAGATTCGCCGGTACGTCTTATAGTCTCCTGAAAGCAGCGCCCGGTGAAGCCTCCTGAGCGCCCGGCTGTTCTCCTGTCTGTCCTCTTTTGGAAATTCCTGTTTCACCGCATCTGACGTCAGAATAAAAATTTCTCTCTTCATTTTCTCGGGAAGGATGGCCTGCCGCTGAAAATTCATGGCTATCTGCCGGAGATAGTAATTTCTGTACTGGGATGTTTTTTCAATCCCTAATTTTCTCCTGTCCTCCGCCATTCTGAAAGTGATCCAGGTGCTGTCCACACACCTGTAATCAGATTTTGCCGTCTGGCTCCGGCTTTTTTCTCTGATTCTGTAGTAATACACCGGCTCAGAAACACACTGTATCTCACCTGCCATGGGAAGCAGAAGATGCTTTACAATACTGTCCTCATACAGATTCCCCTCCGGGAACTGGACCCGCTCAAAAAGCCTCGAATGGTAAACCTTCGCACAGGTAATTCCGTAGAGATCGTAAATATTTTTCGGCCTTCCGTCTTCCAGCCGATTTTTCGTGATTCTTCCTGTATTTTCGTGATAATAGGAAAAATTTCCCACCACCACATCAGCGCCCGTCTGTATGGCCCGTTTCATCAGGCGTTCCACCATAAGCGCGTCTACAAAGTCATCTGAATCCACAAAGCAGAGATAGGAGGCTTGTGCGCTGTCAATTCCTCTGTTTCTCGCGGCAGATGGACCTCTGTTTTCCTGATGAATCACTGAAATTTTTTCGTTTGAAAGAAAACTGGCGATTTTTTCAAAACTTCGGTCAGTAGTGCCGTCATCCACCAGAATGATCTGATATGGGATCTCTGTTTTCTGGTTTACCAGGGATTCTACGCACTGGTAAAGGTAACTCTCTGCCTGGTAGACCGGCACGATGATAGCCAGGTCAAATCTGTCATGGACGAAGCCGGCTCTGCTTTTTTCCCTGACAGCCGTGCTCCCCCTGTCAGGCGCCAGCTTTCTCAGTTCACCGGTTGAGACAGACGGCCTCTGCTTTCCAGGTGACGGCAGGCAGGGCAGAGCAAGCATCAGCTTGTTTATGCCTGTTTTTCTTGAAAGCGCTGTCAGCAATCTTCCCACCCTATCACCTCCTGATTTTCATTGACGAGGTCTTCTCAAACTCTCTCTCCCGGAATTTTATCTCCCGGATCCGACAGTATCTGGGGAGAGTCTTATTGACTGCCTCAACGCAGGCTTTTGCCTCTTTGCGGATTTCCTCCTGATTTTCTCCGATGTCTGACGGACTGCCGCAGTAAAGCTCCCCGCAGATTTTTCCATTTTCTTCATACACCACGGCCTCTCTGATCCACGGGCACAGCAGAAGTTTTTGTTCCAGCTCCTCAGGGCTGACATTCTCCCCGTTGCCCAGAATGATCAGGTTCTTTTTTCTCCCGCTTATAAAGAGGAAGCCCTCCTCATCCACCCGTCCCACATCTCCTGTAGCCAGCCATCCATCCGTGAGGGACAGGCCTGAATCATCCTGCGCATTGAGATAACCGGGGGTTACATTCCTTCCTTTAATGAGAATCTCCCCCTCCTCAATTTTCACCTGATTCCAGGGAGCTACACGCCCCACAGAGCCCTCCTTCCAGCTTTCCGG
>ENA-ORMO01000814-ORMO01000814.1-human-gut-metagenome-genome-assembly--contig:-NODE-814-length-40541-cov-4.048807_pt1 | contig 40541 bp, 40 predicted proteins | sample MGYA00242106_ERZ509001 | MGnify/ENA primary metagenome ERZ509001 (study PRJEB26280, sample SAMEA2338736) | human gut metagenome | biome: human gut; feature: human-associated habitat; material: faeces...
ATTGGCAATGCATTAGAAGTTCGCGAGGCATGTGAGACACTTCGGGGCAATGGACCGGAAGATTTGACCGAGGTCTGTGTGGAGCTTGCCGCCAATATGCTTTGGCTTGCAGAAAAGGGGGAACTGGCCCAGTGTCGAGATCTGGCAAAGCAACAGATCGAGAACGGAAGAGCCTTTGCAAAACTGAAAGAAATGGTTCAGGCACAGGGTGGAGTTGTAAGGATGTTGGAAGATCCTGCACAATTTACGCAGCCCAAAGTATGTTATGAGGTACCCGCTCCAAGGGACGGGTTCCTGTATACGATGAACACAGAATTGTGCGGAATTGCCTCCGTGGAATTGGGCGCCGGCCGCGAGCGAAAAGAGGACCCCATTGATTTCAGTGCAGGAATTGTGTTGCGGAAAAAAATCGGTGATTTTGTTCAGAAGGGTCAGATCCTGGCTTCCTTTTATTCTTCGGAAGAGAAGAAATGTCGGATCGCAGAGCAGACCTTTTTACAGGCCCTCTGTATTCAGGATAAAATGCCGAAACCGGTGCCTCTTATTCATGCACGTGTCAGTGCAAACGGTGTAGAAACAAGCGAATGAATCTTAGAAATAGGCAACATTTTAGGGATAGATAACATTCGGCGAAATCCTTGTATTTTCCGTTTTTTACGGTTAAAATAGCAAACATGAAGCCATACTAAATTAGTATATTTTGAATAAGAGGCTTTGTGGAGGTGCTTTCATGTTAGACTGTAAAATCGCAAAGATTGTTGCCAGAGAAGTGATGGATTCGCGTGGGAATCCGACCGTGGAGGCGGAGGTTGTACTCAAGTGTGGAGCACAGGGAACGGCATTGGTTCCCTCCGGTGCATCGACGGGCATTTATGAAGCGCATGAACTGCGCGACGGCGACCCGAAGCGCTATGGCGGGAAGGGCGTTCTGAAGGCTGTTCGCAATGTAAACGAGGCGATTGCCACTGCGCTGGTTGGAATGGACGCGCTTGCGCAGGAAGAAATTGACCGCAAGATGCTGGAGATCGATGGCAGCAAGAATAAATCCAAGTTGGGTGCAAATGCAATTCTTGCGGTATCTTTGGCTACGGCGCGCGCGGCTGCTTCGGCGCTCAATATGCCGCTGTATCGCTACATTGGTGGCATGCAGGCGCACAAGCTGCCCGTGCCAATGATGAACATTTTGAACGGCGGCGCACATGCCTCGAATAATATTGACATACAGGAATTCATGATTATGCCGGTCGGTGCGCAGAGCTTCCGTGAGGCACTCCGCTGGTGCAGTGAGATCTATCACACCTTGGGCAAACTGCTCAAAGAGGGCGGCCTTGCCACCGGTGTCGGCGATGAAGGCGGTTTCGCACCGAACCTGGAATCGGATGAAGAGGCAATTGAATGGATTATCCGCGCCATCGAGACGGCGGGCTATTCCACTCAGGATGTAAAAATTGCATTGGATGCCGCCAGCAGCGAATGGTATAAAGACGGCATGTATGTTCTGCCAAAGCGTGGGACAACCTTGAAGAGTGAAGACTTGGTAGCCTATTGGAAGGATTTGGTCAGCCGTTATCCCATTATTTCCATCGAGGATGGACTGGGCGAGCAGGATTGGGAAGGTTGGACGGTCCTGACAAAGGAACTCCCCATTCAGTTGGTTGGCGACGATCTCTTTGTCACAAATGCAGAGCGTTTGCAGAGGGGAATCGAGATTGGCGCAGGAAATTCGATTCTGGTCAAGGTCAATCAGATCGGTTCGTTGTCCGAAACGTTGCATGCGATGGATCTTGCGCATAAGGCCGGTTATACCGCAGTGGTTTCCCATCGTTCCGGCGAGACAGAAGATACAACAATCGCCGATTTGGCGGTTGCGACAAACGCAGGCCAGATCAAGACAGGCGCACCATGCCGTACCGATCGTGTAGCAAAATACAATCGTTTGCTTCGGATCGAGGACGAGCTGGGAAGCACTGCCTGCTATGCGGGTAGAGATGCGTTCCGTTTTTCCGTATAATTGTTTTTGTTTATGGATTATAGAAACATCCGCACGGATTCCGTGCGGATGTTTTGCATTTCTATGGGGTTGGTAGTTGAAGCAATTTCTTGATACAGGTTTCGATTTCCTGTATGCTCGCAGTGGGCTCGTATCGTGCGGCAACTTCACCTTCCCGGTCTACTAAAAACTTTGTAAAGTTCCATTTGATGTCCGGGGATTCTGCATATTGTGGGTCGTCCGTGGACAAGATTTCTTGTAGTTTCTCCGTGAGTGGATGGTCTGGATCGAACCCGCAAAAGCCACGCGCATTGGTCAAATATCGGAAGAGAGGTTCCGTCTGGGGCCCTTTCACGTGAGTCTTGGCCAACATGGGAAATGTAACGCCATAATTGTAGCGGCAGAATTCAGCGATTTTGTCGTTGCTTTCCGGGTCCTGTTCATGAAACTGATTACAGGGAAACCCCAAGACCATCAGGCCGTGGTCGCGATATTTTTGAAATAGTTTTTCCAAGTCCTCAAATTGTGGTGTAAAGCCGCATTTGCTGGCTGTATTGACGATCAAAAGAATATTCCCCCGATAAACAGACAGATCGAGTTCTTTTCCATTCATCTGGCGCACATGAAAATCATAGACGTTCATAGGGATACGTTGCCTCCTTTCCCGTCTATTATGAGAAAGAGGCCCATACAATATACTTCCAAGGAGAAGATTGTCCTTTGAGAGGGTTGGGAAAAATCGACGATACAGCCAGAAAATTCGCCAATTTTTCACTAAAATTCGTGGGCAATATGACTGGTTTTATTTTTGGAAACAATTTACTTTCTGTGGTCTGTTCCAAAGATGAAAGACGTAGCGTTGACTTTCCCCGCCCACGTGCTATAATAAACATCATAGAATTAAAACTTAAAATTCTGTAGGCAGAAGGGGTGTTGAACATGAGTGGACAGGCGAAAAACACTTTCTCCAATAAAGTATACAGTATTCGATCGAAGCAGAGCGAGAAAGCGCTGGAAGCAGAACTCTGTGAAGGCAGCAACAAAGTTCAGATGAATCCGTATAATGGCGGCGACAATCAACAATGGCAGTTTGTGGCTAGTGAAGATCAATATTACAAGCTGCTCAATAAGAGCACTGGCAAGGCACTGGACATTATGCTGGGTGGTTCAGAAAATGGCACATGGTTGCATCAGTGGGACAGTGTATCTTCAGATAGCCAGCTCTGGTATGTGGAAGAGACATCGGATGGATTTTATAAGATCAAATCCAAAGTCTCTGGAAAATGTGTGGATATTGTGGGGATGTCCCAAGAGGACGGTACACGTCTGCAAATCTGGGAAGATCTGAATGGTGACAATCAACAGTGGAAGTTGGAACAGATTGTTGAAAAGAAGCCGGCAAAGACAACAGAAAAGAAGGAAGCGTCCCCTGTAAAGGAAATGGTTCCAGAAGCGCCCAAAGCGGTCGTTAAGGCAGAAACCAAGACTACTGCAAAGACAAAGGAGGCTTCTGCGCCAGCCAAGAAAACCTCTACAAGAGCGACAAAAGCAAAAGCAGCGCAAGAAAAAAACGAGACAACCGCTCCAGTTGTTGAGGAAAAAGCAGCTGCAAAAACACCAGCTAAAAAGACACCGGCAAAGAAAACTACCCGCGCAAAGAAATAATGTATGATCGTGTAAAAGCCCATGGGCGGTCGATATTCCGCCTGCGGGCTTTTTCTTTTTCACATGGGGAGATTTTCCACCCGAAACGGGGCTGGACTTTTTGTAGGTTTTGGATATACTTATCTTTTATAGCCCTGCGTCAGAAGTAGGGAATTGGCGACTGGGTGGTCGGCAACCAAAAAGATGGCTGGGTAAGCTACAACCGTTGCGCTGGATTTGTATGACGATGATTTATAGGGCGCTGTTCCCTTTAGGAGGATTTTTATGAGAAAGATAAAGCAGTGGAATTGGAGTAAAATCCTATCGATGTTTGTTTTTGCGTCTCTGTTGGTTTCGGCAATCTTTGTGGCTGTTCGTTTGGTTCTGGCACCTTCACAGCCGGATGGCAGCAATTTTGAGCGGTTGAAAAGCGATTATGTTCTGATGTTGGTGCAATGCGTTTTGGGAATGGTAGTCCTTCTTTTGCCAAGTGTGATTGCAAGGCGTCTTAAAATTGAAATTCCTTCTGGAATGATGATTTTATTTGTCATCTTTCTCTATTGTGCAATTTATTTGGGCGAGGTCAGGAGCTTTTATTATCATATTCAGTCGTGGGATACCGTGCTGCACTGGTTCAGCGGAGCGATGATTGGCGCTTTGGGCTTCTCATTTGTTGCATTATTCAACAATTCTGAGCGAATTCCCGTCAATCTGAGTCCATTTTTTGTAGCAGCATTTGCCTTTTGCTTCGCCGTGACGTTGGGTGTATTTTGGGAATTCTATGAATACTCTTTCGATGGCCTGTTGGGATTGAACATGCAGAAATTCGCGCTAGAAGATGGGACGCAGTTGGTTGGGCGCGCTGCCTTGCAGGACACGATGAAGGATTTGGTGGTAGATGCTGTCGGCGCGTTTGCAGCCAGTTTAATTGGGTATATCTCCTTGAAACACAAGAAAGGCTGGATTGAAAAATTTCAGATCATTCGGAAAAAGCATAGCGAAAAATGAATAAAAGCAATCAAATAAACAGAGAAGGCTCCGGGACGAACCCGAAGCCTTCTCTGTTTTTATACTTTTGGGAGGAGATCCTTTTAATCGATGGTAACGCTACAATGACGTTGTGGCGCAGTGCCGGGGAGTTGTGTATACACTCCTGCACTCTGTCCAGATGTCCCAATTGCATAGACACGGAAATAAAAATCATTTCCAATTTGAGCGACAAACTGCGTTTTTAGAATGGAGCCGTCTCCAACTGTGAAATTAGGAACCAATCCATTCCCATTGATCACTGTCATTTTGAAGCAATAAGCAGAACCGTGCTTCAGAGAGAATGGCAGAGTCGTATCGCAGACTACATATGCCTTTGGAGCAGATGCACCAACAATGGCGGTTCCCTCTGCTCCATAAAGGGAAGCAGACGAATTCGACTTTGAGGAAGAACCGCTCTGATGGTGCTGAGAGGTCGAGAGGCTCTTCAACACAGTGCGTAGATTTTCCTCTTCGGCGGCAATCGCTTCTTCATCGGCAAACGGATCAGCAAGTGTGTTTAAAGCGCGGTCCAATGCGGATTCTAGACGAGCAGCATCCTTTGCGTTCAGACGATTTGCTGGAACCTGTTGTGCTTCTTCGATCAGGGCTTTCAAAGCATCTTTGTTGGGAATCTTGCGCAATTCGGCAATTGCCGTGTTTAAAGCAGAAGCCGCTTGATCGACCTGCTCTTGTAAACATTCCTCCGTAATTTTACAAGCAGCGGCGAGTGCATCCCGGAAAGCTTTGAATGAATCTTGATGAATGTCCACATACTCACTTTCGAGTTTTGGCTCAATTTCATTGGCTTTGTCGATCAACAGCTGCAATTGGTGGAGATCTGCTTTATATTGAAGGGTATCAATCGCAGAGGAAAGAGCCTGACGAGCTTCCTGAATCTCATCCTCCATTGCATCGGGGTTGTCATAGACAATCTGTGCGGCCTCTAGAGCTTTTTCAAACGCATTCCAACTGGATGTAGTAAAATCATCCTTTTGCAGAAGATCGGCGACTGCAAGGAGCTCTTCGAGAGCCGTTTTATCGCCAGCCTGGAAAGAGAGGTACTGGATTGCGTCCATCAATTTTTGCCAGGCGGTATCGATCTCTTCTTGCATGACATCCTGTGTATCATCGATCTGTTTAGCCTTTTCCAGGGCTTTATCGAAACGCTTTTGAACGGTGGGAACAGCGCCAGCATATTCCTCGCTATCCTGCAAGCCTTCCGCAATTTGGATCACTGTGCGCAGAATTTCTTTATTTACAACTGTGAATTGGAAATCCAGCAGAACGGTCCCATTGGGCATATCAAAAGAGTGCGTGTACTCTTCAGAGCTATCCAGTACGAGGGGCTCTCCATTCAATGTTGCAGAAGCAAGTTTCCGTCCAGAGACTGTGGGAGCAAAGGTCAGTTCAACCGACTCACCTGCCATGACGGAAGCTTGATAGTTGCCAGTGAGGTTTGCAAAGCCAACGTCGCCATCTGCCAGGGAGAGTTGTACCTTCTTGGGATCAAAGGTGGCATAGAGTGCATGCGCCGCATCCGGGACATCGCTTTCCCGCCCATAAATACGCCAGGTACTGGTGATTTCTGGGGAGATCGTTCCCTGCTCTCGGATATACTCTGCGAGCAAATTGCGAACCTGTCCTTCGTCCTCGCCAATCTGTTCCTGGGTGGAGAAAGTCACTCGGCTCTTGTCATCTGGCTGCATGGTAGGCACATGTGCGATATAGTCACCACCGCCGGTGAAACGATAGTTGTTCATTGCAACGGTAAAGATTTCATCGTCAGAGACGGGGCGCCCCTGGTAGGTCATATTTTGGATGCGTTCCCCTTCTGGCGCATAAAGATGAATTTCGTAATCCATACCGTATAGGACGTCTAAATAGATACCGCCGCCGCTGACCGCACCGGTTTCCGGATTCACCCGGTACTTCGTTGCAGCAAACTCCATCCAGTCTTTAATTTCCCGGACAGACATTTTTACACTGTATAACCAGTTTTCATACTTGTAAAGACGGTACATCAGCCCCAGGGAAATGTCCCCTTTGGGGATCAAATTTTCGCCGCCTCCAGACGTCAGGGGGGCACAAATGGAAAGTTGCGCCCCAGTTGCCTCGATCTGAACCTTGTTTACCAAGTCCATAAAGGCGCTTGGCGCCAATGCAAGATCTTTAGAGGAGAAATCTCCGGTTGCAGTTCCAAGCGGTTGTTCCAGATATTCCCATGTGCGGTCTTCATAGGGCTGTAAAGCAGCCTTTAACTCTGCATCTTCTTCAACTCCGCGCATGCTGATAATTTCCTTGGAGGCGACGGTGACCTTTTCGCCTTCGGCGGCGTCAGGATTTACCACCAAATCTACATAAGCTAACCCATTTGCCTTTGTGCCAGGGCTTACAACGGGGATTTCTTTTCCTTCCTTATTGGTGACAGTAGCATTGGCGTTGCTGATATGAAGATGGCCGCTGAATACCAAGTCGATGCCTGTTGTGTTTTCAATGAGTGCACGAACTTGGTTTTCCGAATTCTCCGGATGAGCGCCATCTTCCGAATGCTCACTTTCTACGCCGGCGTGTGCCGCGACGACAATGACGTCACAGCCCTCTTCCTCTTTCATAATGTCAATGTAATGTTCATAAGTAGGGACGAAATTACGAAAATCGATTCCCTCGTAGTTTTCGGCTTTTTCCCATTGCGGGATATTCGGTGTATCAACACCAAGGACGCCAACCTTGACGGTTGTTCCCGTTTCCGCATCTTCAAATTCTTTTACAATGTAGGCTTCGTTGCCCTCCCAAGGTTCCCACTCCGTTCCCTCTTGTACAAAGTTGGCAGCAAGGACCGGAACACGGCTTTCGTCTCCCGAAGAGGGCGCCTTGGCCTGGTCCATTTGGCGTGTCAGAATATCCAGGCCGTAGTTAAATTCATGGTTGCCTAGTACCCATGCGTCATATCCCATAAGACGCAACGCCTTGATCGCTGGGTCAACTTCTTCCGGAACCTCGAAGGCGTGATAATACGTCAACGGTGTACCTTGTATGGTATCTCCCACGTCGATCAGAAGAGAATTGGGATTTGCCTCACGGAGCTCCTTGACCTTTGTGGCGACTCGAGTCAGACCACCACTTGTAGTCCCGTGCGTTGAATAGTCGGTTGCTAAGATTGCGCCGTGAACGTCGGAGGTTGCCATGACCTGCACGTGCATCCCATCGAGATCCTCAACAGGAGCTGCCGCGGACGCTGTTGTCGGTACCCATACGCTAAACAGCATTGCGACCGACAAGGTTAACGCCCAGAATCTTTGCTTGATTTGTTTCATTTTGATTCCTCCTTCTCCTTTTTACGTGGCAACGAATTGCCTTCTACTTGTTCATATTAGCACAAGTTTCCAGTTTCATAAAGTGTTTTGTTATAAAATAATCGTAAAATTAAGGAAATAATAAAATATTCTGTTGGAATTGGAACATTTTTTCACAAGCCTTGTCATAATGAGGAATCTAAGATTACAATAAGGGATAGAAAGTTTTCTTGGAAGCAGGGGTATGAATGAGTATTTTTGATATTTTAGGACCAGTGATGGTGGGGCCATCCAGCTCGCACACAGCGGGCGCTGTACGAATCGGGTATATTACACGGGAACTCTTGGGGGAAGAGCCAGTGGAGATTGCTATGTTTTTGCATGGCTCATTTGCAGAAACCGGAGAGGGTCATGGGACAGACCGAGCGTTGATTGCCGGTGTATTGGGAATGCAGCCCGACGATGAACGCATCCCTCATAGCTTTGAACTTGCACGGGAAAGTGGAATTTCGATTGAAAAAGCGAGCATTCACCTGCGCAATGTACATCCCAATACGGTTTTGTTAAAAGTAACGGGACAGAATAACCGGGTACTCGAAGTGGTGGGTTCGTCGCTGGGTGGAGGACGTATTCAGATCTGCCAAATCGATGGGATGAAAACCCGATTCAGTGGAGAAGCGCCTACTTTAGTGGTACGTAATTTCGACCAGCCTGGTCACGTTGCAGACGTCACAAGGCTTTTGGCAGAGGAGCAGGTGAACATCGCCTCCATGCATATTTCCCGCGATGTACGCGGCGGATATGCTGTGATGGTAATTGAGACAGATCATCCCATTCCAGAACCTCTACTAAAAAACTTAAGAACTCTTGACGGAATTTTACAAGTGACCTGTATCAACCTTAGTAGGGAGGAGAAATAAATGAGCTTTCAATCCATTGAAGAGCTTCTGCATACAGCAGGAAGCGGTCCGCTGTGGCAAGCAGTCCTGAAAGAGGATTGTAAAGATCGCAACGTGGAAGAACATGCATCGTTTGAACGTATGAAGGGAATGTGGAACGCGATGTGCGCTTCAGATCGTGCCTATGATGGAGCGTTGCATTCGGCAAGTGGCCTAGTGGGTGGAGATGGAAACAGGGTTCAGTATTCTGTTGAAAAAGGGAGAACAATCTGTGGTACTTTTCTGGGCGAGGTTATCGCCAGAGCTTTAAAAATGGGGGAGTCCAATGCTTGTATGAAACGAATTGTCGCTGCGCCTACTGCAGGCTCTTGCGGCGTAATTCCGGCAGTATTGATTACCTATCAGAAACATTATGGGACAAAAGACGATGAAATGGTGCAGGCCTTGTTTGTGGCTGCGGGGTTTGGACAGGTTATTGCCGAACGTGCCAGCATCGCAGGCGCACAAGGCGGCTGTCAGGCAGAAATTGGCTCAGCGTCGGCCATGGCTGCCGCTGCCGCTACCGCCCTGCGGGGAGGAACTTCTGAGATGGCATCGCACGCTTTTTCTATGGCCCTGAAAAACCTGTTGGGCCTGGTATGTGATCCAGTTGCCGGTTTGGTCGAGGTGCCTTGTGTCAAGCGCAATGTGGTGGGAGCGGTCAATGCCCTCGCTTGCGCCGATATGGCCCTCGCTGGTGTGGAAAGTCGTATCCCACCCGATGAAGTGATTGACGCTATGCGCGAAATAGGAGATGCAATGCCGTCATCTTTAAAAGAGACGGGAAAGGGTGGACTTGCAGCAACGCCAACCGGTTGCCGAATTTGCCAGCAGATGAAGAACTTGTTTTAAACGGAAAGATTATCAAGAGCGAATTCAAAAGAAGGCCCCCAGCCGATTGTTGGCTGGGGGCCTTCTTCCGATCGTTTCTTTTGTATTAAAGATCGCTGATTTTATGAATGGTGATGTTAATCCCAGTATATAAAAATGATTGGCCATCTCCGACCACGTTGAGTGTAGCCGGTACAGTTGTAACGGGAACAATCTGTGAGAATGAGAAATTGACGACTTCTCCGGAGGTTTGGAATGTGTGGCTAATATCAGTTCCCAATACTTGCGCCCCCTGCAATTGCAAATAGACAATAATTACCATTGGAAAAGTAGGAGAACCAAAAGGGCTGATGGTTCCGTGGAAAGAAACCTCATAGTAACCGGTTTGCTGAATTAGAAAATTTGCGGTTCTGGGTGTATGAACAATTGCGCTACCCTGAATTGCTCCATCTCGGTCAAAAACGAAGGGGGTTCGGTTAGCTCCTGGTTGAGGAGGAGTGGAATAAGCTGTATACAGTTCAGAGGAAATCCCGCTACCACCGGTTGCCCCTCTGGGGATGACAAAGTTCAAAATTGCGTTTTGTTCAGTTCCTGAGTTGGTAACTTCTGCAGGTGTCCCGGGTTCCCCTGTAGTAACTGTTCCGATCTGAATCGTTGCAGCATTTCCTTGAGGCCCGGTTGCACCCGTTGGACCTGTATTACCAGCTATTCCTTGTGGACCCTCTGGCCCAGGGACCCCTTGAATCCCCTGAACGCCTGTTGGCCCTGTAGCACCGCGTGGGCCGGTTGTACCGACTGGCCCGGTTGGTCCAGTAGGTCCTTGTAAACCTCGTACACCAGTCGGCCCCATTGGCCCAACGGGGCCTGGAGCTCCTTCTGGTCCCTGTGGGCCGGTAGAACCCATGCTGCCGGTTGGCCCAGTCGGCCCAGTCGGTCCGGTGTTACCGGTAGGCCCAATGGGACCCGTAACACCTTGTAGGCCGCGTACACCAGTCGGCCCTATTGGCCCAACGGGGCCTGGAGCTCCTTCTGGCCCCTGTGGTCCGGCGGGCCCCATGCTGCCGGTCGGTCCAGTAGGCCCAGCCGGTCCGGTGTTACCGGTAGGCCCAATGGGACCTGTAACGCCTTGTAGGCCGCGTACGCCAGTGGGACCAATGGGTCCAGCGGGTCCAGGGGCCCCTTCCGGTCCTTGTGGCCCTGTGGAACCCGTATTACCGGTTACACCAGTAGCGCCAGTTGGCCCGGGAATACCGGCGGGGCCCATCGGCCCCGTGGGACCTTGAAGGCCGCGTACGCCAGTGGGTCCGACTGGTCCAGCGGGCCCGGGAGCCCCTTCAGGCCCCTGCAACCCGGTGGGTCCTGTATTTCCGATAGGTCCCGGAACGCCTTGTGGGCCTTCTGGCCCAGGGACACCTTGAATCCCCTGCGGGCCTGTGGGGCCGGTTGCACCTCTGGCTCCCGTGGGGCAGAGGCATCCGGGCGGTGGACAAGGGACCCAACAGGGTGGACAAGCATTGCAATTGTGATTTGAGTAGATATTCAAAAAATCACCTCCTGACCTTATCAGTGTATGCAGGGCAATCCGTAAGGGAATTTCGATCTTATTTGCATACATTTTGTGAACATCATTTCTTGACATATTCGGAAATACATGGTAGTGTGAAGCTGTCAATATTTGGCAAATTATAAAATATTTTGGAGATGATAAGATGAATCGTAAATGGTTGGCATGTTTTTTGGCAGGGGCAATGCTTCTGGCAGCCCTAGGTGGTTGTGGAACCCAGCAGGATACGGTATCGAGCGAACTACCAGATAGCAGCGAGACCTCTTCCAGCGAGGTTTCCTCGCAGGAGGAAGTGTCGTCCGCTGCACCGGTCTCTGAGGGACAAGAGGATTGGTCTACACTGGTATCCGTTGATTGGGAAGAAAACAGTATGGATCTGGATACGGGCATCAAGATGACCTACTTGACTTGTGGGCCAGAAGATGGAATTCCACTGTTGCTGATTCACGGAGCGACCGACAGCCGTATTTCCTGGTCGCAGGTGGCGCCAAAGTTGGCAGACGCCGGTTTCCGTTGCTATATTCCGGAATTACGCGGACATGGTAAGACCGATAAGCCTGAGGCAGGAGAAGAGGGATACACTGCGGAAATGCATTGTGCGGATGTCCTGAATCTCATGGACAAGTTAGAAGTTGAAAAATTCATTCCGGTAGGTCATTCTCTAGGTTCTCTGATTGCACAGGAGATTATGATTACGGCGCCTGAACGTGTAGAGCGTGGCGTTTTGATTTCCTCCAGCACCAAGATGGGCGGTAATCCAACGCTCGATTGGATTTTGCAGGGCGATGGGACCGATTTCTTAGGCGTTCGCGGGTATGATGAAGAACAGAAAATTCCGGATGACTTCATCAAATCTTGGACGGAAACTACCAACGAGGATGAAAATTTCTGCAAAGCGATCTATGAACATGCTTCTTCATTGCCTTATGCAGATTGGTACAATATCTTTGGAGGTTGTTCAACATTTGACAGTACGGATAGGCTTTCCAGCGTAACATGCCCGGTGGACATCATTTGGGGTTCGGCTGATGTATTCTTCTCACAGGAGGACGAGGAACAACTTCAGAAGGCCCTGAGCAATGCAGAAGTGAACTTCTGTCCGATCGAGGGCGCAAGCCACAATATCCACTGGGACAGTGCAGAAACCTGTGAGGCAGTTGCCTCTGAGATCATACGTTTTGCAGGGGAATCGACGCTGTAAGTGAGAAGGCGTTTTTTGGGAACCTCCTATTGACAAACAGAAATCTGTGATGCTTAATAAAAAAAGCAACGCCAGTCCATTGGCGTTGCTTTTTTATTTTTCTCTTTTGAAAACGAAAATGCTTTCTCATCGCCTAGGGTTCAAAAATATTGGACCATTATGCAGCAAACACACGCCGGGAGATCTTTTGTACGGCTTTTCCAACGATATAGAGTAAAGCGATCTCCACAGGTAGTAGCATTAAATTTTTGGTTAGGCGCACAGGGAACAAAGCGGTAAAAGATTTTCCATACAGGATGACCATCCAAAACGTGTTTAACAAAACGTTTAACAGAAGGCTAATGGACGCTTTTGCAACGATTGTACGTGGTAAAGAAATGGGACGACGATACAGAAAAAATCCGTAAATCAGGCCGCCCAGCGCAGCCGTGATGGTAAAGCCAGGAAAATAGGCGCCATCCGGCCGAATCAGATAGGACAGTACATCTCCCACCGCACCCGCCGTAGCTGCTACCACAGGGCCATAGAGCATACCGGTGATTGCATTGGTCAAGAAGCCGAAACCGACGCGCATCTGTGGGGTCAGATACACATGGACGCTGGCCAATGCAATGTTCATAGCGATCATCATGGCAGTTACAACGATGGTCTGGGGCTTCTTTTGCTCAGCAGCAGATTCACGAAGTAAGGTAGCAAAGCGAGGGGGATTCAGAGAGTTGTTGGTCAATTTGGACATAAAAAAGACACCTCCATCAAATTCATCGCGGAAAAGCAGGCACGTCAAAAAACGCACATATTGCCGCAAGATGGGATGTCCCAATGATGCAGCAGCGGGATGCGGAGGTCGCACCGCAAGCAAATGCTTTTCGTTCAGCGGCAACTCCCCGTCCGACTGACACTTTACGCGCGAACCCCTACTCTGCTTTATTCGACTGTAAACCAGATTATAGCATACTTTACAGAGAAGTACAAGTGTTGCATGGCATCACATTCATGAACAAAATGGTCAGATTTTCTTAATTGTTGGAATCACAATCGAAATGAATAAGGCGGCCGTATATTATAACATTATCAAATTAATCCAAAATATTTTATATTTAAATTATATCATTTATAAATAGAATAATATGTATTGAGAAAATTATTATCTTCATCACAGGAAAAAAGGTGCATGAAAAGGGAATTAATGTACACTTTTGCATACTCATAAGGGTTGGTGCTTGCGAAAAAATTCCATAAAATGTTATAATACACATATTAATTAGGAGACAAATATGAGGAAATATTGTGCAAAATGCCCTTTTTAAAGGCGGAAGTTTCATCATACTGTCTCTAAATTCTATATTTCCATTGAAATATAGAAGAAATAATAAAAAGGGGGAGTGTATGAATCTGCCGGGATGAAAAAGGCAGAGAACCAAACTGAAAAGTAGTGGGAAGAAATAAAGAAGGAGGTCTAAAAGTAGATGAGACAAAAACGTTCGACGAAGATCTTATCTTTGCTGCTGTCACTGACCATGGTCCTGGGAATGTTCACAGGAAATCTTGCATTTGCGGCGGAAAAAGACGTGAAAGACTCGACAACATCTTTCCTGTCTAAGACTTCGACGGAAGGCGAGACTCGTACGTATGTCCTGCATCCCTCTGGATTAACAAAAGGAATGTCGGTTGTCGTACCGATCGGTGAAACAGCGGTTGTCAGCTGGGAGTGGGATCAAGAGGAAAACGGCTATATCCCTCACATCAACGGCGTAAAAATGAGCGATGATCTGACGTTTGATGCAGAAGCCATTGCTCCGATTGTATGTAATCCGCTTAGCGATGACGGCAAGCAGGTTGTCGGCGGCCTTCAGAAAATTCGTTCTGTCCCGGATCAGGAATATGTCCTGGCGCCGACAGAGGAGACGACGGATGAGGAACTGGATATCCTTGTGGGGAGACACTCTCCGGACGTACCGTATACGATCCAGTACATAGACCAGGACGGAGTCTTGGTGAAAGAAGTCGAGAAAGTAGCCACACTGTTTGACGATGAATTCTTTGTGAGCTCTTCCATGAAAGATCTTAAGGATTTGGAAGACATCGATGAAATTGAGATCCTTCGTCCAACCTACACAACGATCAATGTGACAAAGGATGAATATGGCAATAATGTCGCGATTCCGGATGTCGTACAGTTTAACGTGAAGGTTACCCGCTATTCGGCGACAAGGGATATCACCATCCGTTATATGATGGGTAACACAGAGGTTGGAACGGGAACGGTTACCCTGAACCGCGGCGACCCTACGGTTACAATCCATGCCGAAAATCCACCCGAGGGTTATTATTTTAGCCCAGAGGATCAGTCTTATAAAGCAGAGTACACAGATGATGGTAAAATTAAAATTGACGGCAGAGTCGTTACAGGCGATCCGGTGATTACCTTTACGGTGAAAAAGACGCCGCCTCCGAAGGCCTATTACGACATCGTTGTCAATGGAGAAAAAGCGTTTACCCTGGGGATTGGCGAGGGAACCTCTGCAACCTTACAGTGGAAGAAATACCAGCCGCCGTATGTTGACGGATATCCGCAGAAGCCAGCCTACAACCGTCTGGAATTGGTAACAGGCGGAAAGACCTATTATCCGGAAACGGTAACAGATTCGGATGGGACGGAAACAAACGGCTTTAAGTCTCATGAAATTGTTTTGAACGGTAAAAACATCGACGTGACCGGCGCATACAATATGCCGCAGGAAGTCCGCGATGTTCCCCTTGACAGTACCATCGAGCCTATGGTAATTGACCTGACCACGGAAAAAGGCGATGCTGAAAAGTATCCGAAGAGCGCTCCAAAACAGATGGCTGTGACCATCACGAATCAGGTTCCGGTTGTCACAGGAGTCAAGATTTCTCATCCAAATGAGAAGATTGAAAAGGGAACCACCGAACACTTTACGGCAACGGTGGAGGGCGAACATGTATCGCAAGAAGTCACATGGTCGGTGATCGGAACAAAACACAGCTCCATCGATGCGGACGGTGTCCTGACTGTTCCGGAAGAGGAACCTTATGATATTTTCCGGGTTCGTGCAACGTCGGTAGATGATCCAACGAAGTATGCGGAGGTTGAAGTAAGGCTCGTCCCAGCCGGCATGCCGCAGGGAGCCGGCACGGAAGAAGATCCTTACATCATTACGACCGCCAAGGAACTCAATGCAATGCGCGAGCTGTCCAGTACGTATTCGCCCGAGTATTTCAAAATTGCCAACGACATCGATCTGTCGGAATATGCAGATACCTGGACGCCGATTGGCGACGATTATAACCAGGAATTCGGCGGCATTGTCGATGGCAATGGAAAGACCATCCGCGGCCTAAATGTGGATCAGGCGGATGGAAAATATGTGGGGCTTTTTGGCTATCTCAGAAATTCTACCATTAAGAATTTAACCGTCGAGGTTGAGAAAGTCAATGGACGTACGTATATGGGCGGTTTGGCCGGTTATGCCAATGATTCCATTATCGATCATTGTGCAGTGCGTGCGGCGTCTGAGGATAGTATCATTTCCGGTTCCAGCAACGCTGGCGGCCTGGTTGGTACGGCCCTGGGAACAACGGTTACAAATTCCTATGCAGAAGTTGACGTGAAGGCGGCTAAGTTGGTCGCAGGCCTGATCGGCAGCTTTAGCGGCGATACTTCCGTATATGTAGAGAACTGCTATGCGACCGGCGACGTCACTTCGACCAATACCGATTTGAACACCCATATTCACGCGGGCGGTCTGATCGGCAACGCACAGAAGGCGGACATCCGCAACTGCTTTGCAACAGGTGACATTACAGCAACCGGTATTCGCATCGGCGGCTTGACTGCAACTCTTGCAGCGGCAACCAAGGGCGTGGGCATTGAGAACAGCTACGCATCCGGCACAATCCATGCGGGAGAAGGCTCCACATGGGTTGGCGGTTTGGTTGGTTCCCTGCAGAGCAGTGCTGTTCTTAAAAATACATACTATAATAGCGAGTGCGGTGTAGAGGCCGGCTGTGGAACCGTTTCCAGCGGTCTGGAGGATACGTCTGTCGGCAAGACGGAAGCAGAACTCAAGAGCCGCGATTTTGCATTGTTGCTCAATGCAAATACAGCCTCGGAATCCTCATGGGCAAAATGGGGCTTTGACGCGAATGTCAACAACAGCTACCCGGTCCTGACTGGGATCGGCGTCGGTACAGATGTCGATGAGGTTACAGAGGAAGATCAGTATGTCCACTACAACGTTATGCTGGACAATGTCGGCGGACTGCTACAGACCAATTTTGAAATCGATGTCAAAGTAGGCGACACACTTCAGCTTGGTTATGAATATGCGGTAACGGCAGATTCCAGAGACGACTTTGGTTATTGGCTTACGATCAATGGTAAGAAGGTGTCTCCTAACAAAAATAACGGAAAATTCTATTTTGAATATAATGGAGAAACCATCCAGGTAGGCGCCAATATCGGTTGTATCACTTCGAAGTTGCCGCCAGAGAATCCTCCGGCGCTCGTTCCGACAGAGGACATGGTTGGGGAAACGCAGAATGTCATCATGCCGCTGCGCGACTTTACCCAGAATGTAATCACCATTCCGATCGTAGCAGGTAACTGGTATGACGAGCAGGTCGGTTCGTTCACCTTTGAGGTGGATCATTACACCAAGAGCGACCGTTTCCAAGTGAGCAAGCTCACGCAGTCCAACATTGACGTCACAATGAATGAGGGCTATACCATTGAAGACTGTGTACCGGAAAGCTCGATGGGCTATGCTGTGGTCATGGGTGCAGATGGTGTCGCACGTTTGGGGACTACATCCCCGGCGTTGAATCAGTTCCGCGTGGAAGTCACAAAGGAAGAGACGGTCACCTTCAAGAGCGCAGGAAATGGCTTCTTGAATGATTTGACGAATGCACAAACGCCAGTAATTGAAACAGGAGCGATTGGTTCCGAAGTTCCGGTTCCGACAACTCGTCCGGCCAGCGGCTGTGAGTTTGTTTACTGGACCAATAGTGAAGGCGAAAAGGTAGAGCTCGGCGAAACGGTAAAGGTTCCGCTTGGAGGAGAAACCTATACGGCACACTTTGCAAAGGTGAAGTATACTGTACGCTTTGAGATCACAGATCCGAAATATGGCACCTTGGTAGCCAAAGGAAGTGGCAGCACACAGGTCGATCCACAGACCGTTGAAGCGACAGGCTATGACTATAATACAGCCAGCTATCCAGAGGTTAAACCTGCAGATGGCTACACATGGTCCGGTTGGAGAGACAAGAATGATCCGGATGGTGAGATTCACAAGTGGGTAGGTACCTTCCAGTTCAGAGAGAATATCACCTATGAAGCGGTCATTGTTCCGGAGAACCATATTGACATTCAGTATCAGTTTGTGGCTCCTGGCGTAGAAAAACCGATTTTGAAGTATAGTGGTAAGCTGTTCTTGAATGAACCCAAGAATTTCATTACAGAAAAGACGATCGAAAATCTGGCAAAGAAGGGCTATCGTCTGGAACCGGCCGAGCAGGCAAATTGGGAAGTTCTTTACAGCGATGTCGGAGTCATTACGCTGAATGGCGAACCAGTTGAATGGCAAGGGCAGGATACCCTGATTACCTACACGGTTGTTCCAACGGCGCCACAGAGCTTGACGGTTTCGTATGGCAAGAACGTCAAGTTGGAAGTCAACGGCGTAAGCCAGCCGATAGCGGATCTAATCGGCAAGTATCAGTTAGATGAGGTGGAGAGCGGCACGGCATTCACCTTTACCTTTACACCTCGTGTAGACGGACAGGCGTTCCGTTCTGTTCAGATTGGCGACGCAGAACCGATTCTCATCAGTGGCACGTCCTATACGTATGAGTTCGAAATGCCGGTAACAGAGACCAATCTGAGCTTTACCTTTGAAATGACCGATAAGACGACGTTACAGCAGGTTTATGATTATGCGAAGACGTATGTCGAAGATGGAACCGTTGACAAGCTGATTGAAAGTGTAAAGACCGCTTTCATGGAAGCTTATAACCACGCCAAGACTGTTTTGGACGACCCGGCTGCAACCCAGACAGATATCAATGAAGCATGGGTTAGGTTGCTGGATATGATCCACTATCTTGAGTTTACCCCTGGCGATAAGGCAGACTTGCTGGAACTTTTGAAGATCGCCAATAGCCTGAATTCAGAAGATTACACAGCATCCAGTTGGGACGCCCTTGTTAAGATGCGTACCGCGGCTCAGTCCGTCGCAGACGATGCAGAGGCATTGGAAAATGACATTCAGAAGGCTCGTGATAACCTTTACAATGCGCTCATGGCGTTGGTATATGCGGCCAACCGCAGCCAGCTGGATCTGCTGATTGCAGAAGCAGAAGAAATTCTGCCGCAGTTGGAATCCAAGTATCGCCCGGATGGTCAGGAAGAATTCAAGGCAGCTTTGCAGGCTGCAAAGGACTTGACGGACGAAGCAACGCAGAGCGAGGTCGATCAAGCAGCGCTTCGCCTTTCCAATGCGATTGCAGCTCTGCGGTTGATCCCCAATCGAGATGAACTGAAAGCATTGATTGACGAAGTGAAGCGCTTGGATATGAGCGATTACACGGCTACGAGTGCTTCTGCTTGCCTGGCGGCATTGCACATCGCAGAAAATGCCTACAACAATGCGCAGGCAACTCCAAAGGAAATCATGGAAGCGTTTGATCTTTTGGAAGATACAAAAGCAAATCTGAAGATCAATAACAACCATAATAGTTCCAGCGGTTCCAGCAGTTCCGGCGGTAAGGGCGGCAGTTCTTCCGGTAGCACTGGTGGGACGGCAATTGCGGCGACGTCTCCAGTTGTAAATGCAGCTCAAAACGTTACCGTACAAGCTTCGGTTCGCAGTGATACCACCCTTCCGTTTACGCTCAAGAGAGGTAGTGCTTATTGCTTCAAGATGACAGTTACCAACGGCAGCACCGCAATGCCGAGCTTTACGGTGGGCAATGGTAGTGTATTGAAGACGCAATTCGTTGCAAAGAGCGGGAACGACTATTACTTCCGCGTATGGGCAATCGGAACTCCTGGACAGCAGACGGGCGTGTATACGCAAATGCCTGGTGAAAACCCGCAGTTCCATTGCGCAGTTACGATTGGATGATCTTTTAAAGGATTATTCGAAAGGATAGAAAGGCCCCCAGCCAGTCTTTTGTGATTGGCTGGGGGCCTTTTGTGATTTTCTTACAACGGGGGTATTCCTATGCGAATGGACGCATATGTATAGAATGGTAAAAGTGGATATGATGAAAGCAGAATTTTGATTAAGATGTAACCGGTCTACCTTTAACCGTTCTATCTACAACGATTTCGTACGTTTTCGTAATGATTCGCTTTTAAAAGATCTACAATACCATATAGAAATGGCGGTGAAACGATGGTTGTTGTAATCCGAAAGAAACAAATTCTTGCCGTGCTCCTTTGCCTGTTGCTTTTGGCAGCGGTCCCGGGAATTTTTCATCATGCTTCAACAGCAAGTGTGACAGCATCTGCACAGGCGAATACCAACTGGGGATTGAGTTTTCAAGAAGAGGGAAAAACGCCAGTCGGCAATGCATCCGCTGATTTTTTAAAGCAATATAATGCTTACTATGCGGGAGATCCGGCAAAAAAGACAATTTATCTCACATTTGACGCCGGGTATGAAAATGGCTATACCCCAGCCATTTTGGATACGCTGAAAAAGCACAACGTAAAAGCTGCCTTTTTTGTTGTGGGAAATTACATAGAAACCAGTCCCGACCTGGTCAAACGAATGGTAGAAGAAGGACACATTGTTGGAAACCACACCTACCATCATCCGGATATGTCGAAGATTTCTGCGATGGAAGATTTTCAGAAAGAGATCTCCTCCCTCGAGGCTTTATATAAGGAAACAACTGGGAAAGAGATGGAAAAATTTTACCGGCCTCCCCAAGGAAAATATAATGAGAGCAATTTAAAACAAGCACAGGAATTGGGATATAAAACGATTTTCTGGAGTTTAGCATATGTGGATTGGTATGTTGATAAGCAGCCCTCGAAGGAAGAAGCCTTTGATAAGCTGCTCCCACGTATCCATCCAGGGGCGGTTGTCCTATTACATAGCACGTCCAAGACGAATGCTGAGATTTTGGATGAACTTTTGAGCAAGTGGGAGGCAGAGGGTTATACCTTTGGAACCCTGCACGATTTGTGTGGATAGTCATGTGTTCCCAGCTTTCGATAAAAGAGGACGCTCCTTTTTATGCAGAGAGCCAGGGGCCGGCTGATACCTATTTTTGCCATTGCTCTCGTTCTTGAGACGATCGTTGGAAAAGAGGGTGTCCCAAAACTACGAATTTTTCGATTCATAGGAAAGGGGCGTCCTCTTTCTGTTTGGGAAATATCTGCGTTTCTAAAAAAAGAGGGTATCCTTCCGTCATTTCATGACTTTTGGGATACCCTCTTTTTTATTTGTTCTATAGATCGTTTGGGGATTTATAAAATAGCTATGCAGAAAGTAAGGAAACACAGATGCCCAACAGAGCGCCACATAACACTTCAAATGGCGTATGCCCCAAAGATACCTCCAGGGTACCGATGGATTCTTTGATCTCAGCCATTTTTCCTGTTTTGTCGGTTTCCTCCAGATAATCCGCGATTTGATTGATCGCCTTTGCTTGCTCGCCAGCGGCGCGCCGTACGCCCATCGCGTCATATAGAACAACCGCAGCAAACGTCAGGGCGAGTGCAGCAATTGGGGAGGCAAAGCCGACCTCCTGTACCGTGGCGATTGCCACGGAACATCCCAGAGCGGAATGTGCGCTGGGCATTCCACCTGACTCAGACAACCGTTTTAGGTTGATCTTCTTGTTTTGTAATAAGAATATCCCCGTTTTAATCAACTGGGATAACATCCATGAGATAAATCCCACATTGATAATTCGGTTGCTGATCAGGAGCTGCCAATTCATTCAATTTCCTTCTTTCCGTTTGAATGTACGGTGATTTTTCGATAGATTAACAAACCAATCCCACTGATGATTGCAGTGGCAACGAAAACCAAAACCGCGAACGTATAATTCTGCATCCCAAGCGCTTCCCCGCCAATTGTGGATGTGATGATCGAGGGGATGCGAGCAATGCTGGAGAGGATCAGAAAGGTGCGCAATTTCATGGGAGTCAACCCAATAAAATAGGTAAACAGATCCTTGGGTGTACCAGGAATAAAAAACAAAATAAAGATTAATAGGTTTAGCTTTTTTGTATTCTGTAGAAACTTCAAAGATTGGAGTTTTTCCCTTGAGATGAAGGCCTCTACCATCCGGATTCCAAAGGACTTCGTAAGCCCATAAATGATAACGGACCCCACGGCTGCGCCGGCCAAACAGAGGAACATACCGGGTATTGCTCCAAATGCGTATCCCGCGCCGATCTCTACCGCTTCGCCGGGGATGATAGCAATGACCACCTGCAAAGCCATGATCCCTATCAATGTAAGCGGCCCCCAAATGCCTTGTTGCTCCACCCATACGCGAAAGGTTTTTCCATCCGCCAGAAATTCCATCAACTTCTGCCCGACGGTCGCTGCAAATACAATGGAAAATAGGAGAAATCCAATGAAAGATACCAAACTGACAATCCGTCTGCGCCGCAGATACGCAGAGTCCCCCTCCTTTTGGACATGCTTTAACGGCTTGTCCTTCGAATAAGAGGAAACGGTTTTGCAATACAATGGCCCTTCCTTAATCATATCGATACGCCCCTTGCACTTTTTGATTCTGCGTGCTATTCTACAAGTAAATTCTTACAAGTCTCCCCATGAATTTCTTAAAGAAATCTTAAAATGGGACAAGAAAAAACCTGTAAACGTGCAAGGAAGGGATGAAATGGAACATCCATTTCTCTATGCGGACGACAATAAACGATACCATACGCTCGCTTATCATTTGAAAAGGCGATTTGGAAGGCGGGTATTTAAAGCCTCTATCGATGCCGGTTTTACATGTCCGAATTTGGACGGTACACGAGGAACGGGCGGCTGTACCTATTGCCAGGGAGGCAGCGGCGCTTTTGCGCCTGGACCAGCTTTTTCGATCACAAGACAGATTCAGATCGAGCAGGCCCGCATTCACCTCAAGTGGAAGGATGCCCCCGTGATTGCCTATTTTCAGGCACACACCAATACATATGCGCCCCTACCCATCCTCCAGAAAAAGTACGAAGAAGCGCTTGCAGTGGAGGGGGTGTGCGGCTTGAGCCTCGCAACGCGGGCAGACGCATTGTCCACAGAGACAATCGATTATCTCGCAGAGCTTTCTCAACGGACGTATCTCACGGTGGAGTTAGGCCTACAGACAATCCATGACGAAACTGCGGTGAGAATCCATCGAGGGCACTCTTATGCGGAATTCAACCAGGCTTACCAGGCTTTGAAACGACGTGGAATTCGTGTCTGTGTTCATTTAATTGACGGGCTTCCAGGAGAGACGTTCCCCATGATGTTGGAAACAGCACGCGCTGTTGGACAATTGCGGCCAGATGCGGTAAAGCTGCATCTGTTGCACATCCTGCGCGGAACACCCCTTGCCGAAGCGTATACGGCTGGACGGTTTACCCCTATGACGCGGGAAGCTTACATCCATACGGTTTGCACACAGCTGGAATGGCTTCCGCCAGAAACTGTGATTGAACGTGTGACTGGTGATGGACAACGTGAAATGCTCTTGGCGCCGCTTTGGAGTCTTGATAAGATTGCCGTACTCGGCGGCATTGACCGCGAGCTGGCACGGCGCAATACGGTTCAAGGGGCGCGCTTTTCCTAAAAAGCCTCTTCTAAGAGTGTACGAGTGTTGGGAAAAAAAGTCAAGCGAATAAAGAGGAAAACACGAAAACCTGATCGATGGAAAGTAAGATCGAAAGAGAGAAATCACATAGGATTCTCATACAATCGGGAAAATCGATCCGATAGAGGTGTAAATATCGGAGGATTTGGGCCGCGCGCCCTTTCGAGACAGGTGGGAGATGGTGCCTTCGGAGGATCTCTAGAGGGAAATGGTGTGGGAAATACGCTATATTCCTGTGGAATGGGCAAGTCGAATGGGATGAAATGTACTTATAGAAATTTATTTATCTAGGAGAACAGGAGGATATCGATGCAAAAAACGATGTTAGCGGCGGTTTATCATGGGTTCGAGGATTTGCGCTTGGAAGAGCGCCCGATTCCCAAACTACAGGACCCGCGGGATGCCATTGTAAAAGTAACTCTTTCCACAATTTGTACCAGTGACTTGCATATATTGCATGGAGCGGTTCCGAGGGCTGTGCCGGGGACCGTATTGGGGCATGAATTTGTCGGAGAGATCGTTGCTATTGGAGAAGGTGTGAAAAAGCGGAAGGTGGGTGAACGTGTGGCAGCCAACTGTATCACTTTTTGTGGGGATTGTTGGTTTTGCCGCAAGGGATTTATCAACAACTGTACACATGGCGGTTGGGAGCTCGGCTGCCGAATAGATGGCTGCCAGGCAGAATATGTCCGCGTACCCTATGCAGACATGGGATTGACCAAAATTTTAGACAATGTAAAGGATGACGATGCATTGTTTTTGGGGGATATCCTATCCAGCGGCTATTTTGGTGCAGAGTTGGCAGAGATTCATCCAGGCGACACGGTTGCAGTGATTGGCGCTGGACCAGTGGGGCTTTGCGCTGCAATGTGTGCAGGTCTATTTGGCGCCGGAGATGTGATTATGCTCGATATTGACCCGGAGCGCTTGGAACTCGCCAAACAGCTTGGGCTTGCTACCTATGGGATTTGCCCTTCGGAGGTAAACGCGGAGGAGGCTGTTCGTTCTTTGACACAGGGCCGCGGCGCGGATGCGGTGATCGAGGCCGCGGGAGGGGCGGATAGTTTCCAGACCGCTTGGCAGATCGCCCGGCCCAATGCGGTTGTTGCGTTGGTTGCCATGTATGAGCAAGCGCAATCGCTTCCTCTGCCGGATATGTATGGAAAAAATCTGATCTTCAAAACAGGAGGAGTGGATGCGGTTCACTGCGAGCAACTGATGAAGCTGCTTTCTTGTGGAAAACTGCACACAGATTTCCTCATTACGCATCGCGCACCATTGAACGACCTTTTAGAAGGATACCGTATATTTGGCGGCAAGCAGGATCACTGCCTGAAATGGGCGGTTACACCGCCAGTCAGCCGATAGGGGGGAGTAAAAGATGATTCCGACAATAGAGCAAGCGCAAGCACTGCTGGAACAGTATAACCAGGAGGCCTTCCACCTTCGTCATGCTAAGATTGTCTCCGGTGTGATGGGCTGGTTTGCGAAGGAACTAGCGCCGGACGAAATTGCATTTTGGAAAGTGGTCGGTCTGTTGCACGACCTCGATTTTGAACGGTATCCAGAACAACATTGTATCAAAAGCCAAGAGATCATGCGGGAGAATGGAATCGATGAGCGCATAATCCGGGCCACCGCCAGCCATGCCTATCCGGCGGTAGACATCCGGCCCGAACATATCATGGAGAAGGTTCTCTATGCCACGGATGAACTCACTGGGCTAATCGGTGCAGTTGCATTGATGCGGCCCTCAAAAAGTGTTTCGGATCTAGAGGTGAAATCGGTTAAAAAGAAATTTAAGACGCCAAACTTTGCAGCGGGCTGTTCCCGTGAGGTGATTCAGGCGGGGGCGGACATGCTCGGTTGGCCGCTGGATGAACTGATACAAAAGACCATACTTGCCATGCGCAGCCTACAGGATGAGATGGAACTCTGAGGAGGACAACAACAATGGGACAGATACCGACACAGCGGCTTTATTATGAAGATGCTTATTTACAGAAGTTTACGGCAACGGTCACTGGGTGTGAGGCGCAGAAGGATGGCTTTACCGTTACCCTGGATCGCACCGCCTTTTATCCGGAGGGCGGCGGACAGCCCGCAGACCATGGGATACTTGGGGACGCCAAGGTGTTGGATGTCCAAGAACAGGGTGGCCGGCTGCTTCACACTACGGACCGCCCGCTCGAAGTAGGAACAACGGTGGAAGGGATAATCGACTGGCCGAGACGATTCCTGTTTATGCAGCAACACACCGGAGAACATATCGTCTCCGGAATTACCCACCGCCTGTTTCAATGGAACAATGTGGGGTTCCATATGGGTGCGCAGGCGGTCACGGTGGACTTCAATGGGGAACTGACCACAGATCAAATCGCGCAGGTAGAGCATCTGGCCAACCAGGCGGTCTATGAGAATCTGCCCGTGCAGGCGGAATGGCCCTCCAAGGAGGAGCTGGAGCAAATCGACTACCGCAGTAAAAAAGAGCTCGCTGGGGAAGTGCGGATTGTGACCATACCCGGTTATGATTGCTGTGCCTGTTGCGGCCTTCATACGGCACAGACCGGAGAAGTAGGCGCAATTAAAGTGGTTGCGATGCAGCGTTACAAAGGCGGCGTCCGGGTGACGCTACAGTTTGGAAGCCGTGCCTTGGCAGATTACGACGAAAAGTTGAAAAGCGTCACAGATATTTCGGTTCTTCTTTCGGCAAAGCCAGAGGAAGTGGTGGGCGCAGTAGAGCGCCTGCTTTCGGAACGGGACCATCTTCGGCAACAAGTTTATCAATTGCAACAGGAGATCTTTGCCCAGAAGGTTGCTGCGGTTCCAGAAGGCCAGGAGCGCGTCTGCTTTTTTGAGGAAGGACTCTCTCCGGATAGTCTGCGGAATTTCTGCTTGGCGCTCTCCGAGCGCGCAAGAACAGCGGTTGTTTTTTCCGGAACGGATGCAGATGGCTGGAAATATGCGATTGCAGGAAAGGAGGACGTCCGTTCCCTGGGGAGAGCACTCAACCAGAGGTTTTCTGGGCGCGGGGGAGGAAAGGCAGAGCTGGTCCAAGGGTCCGTACAGGGGACGCGGCAGGCCATTGAATCCTTTATTCTTAAGGACTTGCTGCCGTCCTAATGGCTATCAGCCGGAAAATTCATAGATAAATAGGGATCAATAAAATTCGATACATTTCGGTGTGCCCTCGGAGGGATTTTCCTTCCGGGGGCCTTTTTTGTTCTAAGGAGTGGCACTTGTCCATAGATATGTATGGAAAGGAGGACAAGAGATGGAAAACAATTTTGAATCCAGATTTGATTCGGCAGCGCGTGCGGTCTGCGACCGTTTGCGGAAATATCTGTGCCTGCTGCCAACCGATATGAAAGAACAGGCGCAGGAAATCCGTTTTCGTGTGAATCAGCCGGTCTCCATCTGTTGTACGGGCGGTGTATATTTTTTGAATCGAAATGGACGGCCCTCTTGCAGGCCGGAACCGGACGGGATGCGGGCAACTCGCGAGGACATCGACGAGACTTTTCGAGGGATTTGCAGTTACTCCGTATATAGCCATCAGAGTGAGATCAAAAACGGATTTATTACCCTGAGCGGAGGCCACCGCGTAGGGCTTTGTGGCACAGCGGTGATCTCCGGAGGAGAAATCAACAGCTTGCGCGACATCAGCTCCATCAATATCCGTATTGCCCGGCAGGTTTACGGATGCGCCAGCGGCGTGCTACAGGCAGTGGGAAAAAACCTACGGGATGGAGTACTGGTGGCCGGAGCGCCTTCCAGCGGCAAAACAACCATCCTGCGCGATATAGCCAGGCAGCTGTCCTCCGGCTTGTGCGGGGATGTCCGAAAGGTGGCAGTGGTGGATGAACGAGGTGAGTTGGCAGGAACGTATCGCGGTGTACCGCAGAACGACCTGGGGCCGTGTTGTGATGTTCTGGACGGCTATCCAAAGGGGGAAGGCATTTTGCAGGCAATCCGTTCGCTTTCCCCCGAATTTATCATCTGTGACGAGATGGGAGGTCTGGCCGATGTGGAAGCCGCCGCCCAGGGGCTTAATGCCGGGGTGGGAATGATTTCCAGTGTACATGCGGGGAGTGTGCGGGAACTCCTTCGCCGGCAACAGGCGCTCAGTCTATTACATACCGGCGCTTTTGGATATGTAGTTCTTCTGGAAGGCAGCCGAGAACCGGGCCGTGTCGCAGGGGTCTATAAGGCAGGTGATTTGCTTGCTCAAGGTTTTGGGAATTCTGCTTCTGATCGCAGCAGGGACCATAGCGGGATATGTACAGTCGCATAGGCTTTCACAGAGGGTACAACAACTTGAGGAAATGCTTCGATTCCTGAATGCAGCACAGACAGAAATCCGTTATTCCGCGGCGTCTGTTGCAGAAATTGTTCAGAGACATGGGAGGAGTCTTGCGTTTTTACAGGAGTGCGCGGCACATTGCGAAGAGGGGGAGGATTTCCACACAGCTTGGAAGAAAGGGGTGCAGGCTGGTTCGAAAGGGACGGGCCTCACAGAAGCGGACCGGCTCCTTTTGAGCGACTTCGGGGACGGGTTTGGAGCCAGCGATGTAGAGGGCCAGCTTTCGCATTGCCGCCTGTATACGGAACTTTTCAGCGACCGGTTGGAGAATGCGCGATCAGAAAAGACTCGAAAAGGAAAGCTATACCTGATGCTGGGGTCCTTCTCGGGGATTGCCGTTGCCCTATTTTTATGCTGAACAGCGGATTATCAAACATAGCCCTGTACACAACCAGGGTGTTGGGGAGGAACAGAAAATGGATGTGGATCTGATCTTTAAAATCGCCGCGATCGGTATCATCGTCGCCGTACTCAATCAGCTTTTAGTGCGCTCCGGCAGGGAAGAACAGGCTATGATGACGACATTGGCCGGGCTGATTGTTGTGCTGATGATGATTATCCAACAGATCGACGTGCTGTTCCGGTCCATCAAATCCATTTTCGGGCTGTGACGGTGCAAAACGTCCACCCCGGCGGGGAGGTGCAGGGATGAACATCATCGGCATTGTGGGAGCGGCGCTGATTGCAGCGATTCTGGCCGTGACACTTAAGCGGTACAATCAGGAATATGCGGTCATTATCAGCATCATCGCCGGGGTGGTCATCCTGGTAGAGATTTTATTAAACCTCACCCCAGCCGTGCGCGAGATTACGACCTTGCTCTCCGGGGTAGGGCTTTCGCAGGAATACGGTTTGATTCTGTTTAAAACACTGGGAATCTGCTTTTTGGCACAGTTTGCGGCCGATTCCTGCCGGGATGCCGGGGAGAGCGCCTTAGCGTCTAAAGTGGAGCTCGCAGGGAAAATATCCATTCTTGTGCTTTCCTTGCCATTGTTTGAGGACATTGCGCAGACGGCTCTTGGACTGATTGGCGGATGATAAAAAAAGGATGGATGTCGCATGAAACGGATGGTTTGCCTCATGCTGGCGCTTTTTCTGCTGGCGATCCTTGCACCCATAGCGCGGGCAGAAACAACGGAGGATTACTATGCAGAACAGATGGAGGAAAGCGGCGCAGCCGACTTGCCGGAAGAACTTCCCATGGAGACGCAGAACGCATTGGAGGAACTCGGTATCCGTGGGACGGATTGGCAGGCGTTGACAGCAATTACACCGGAATCCCTCTTCTCTGAAATCGGAGGAATGGCGGAGGAAAGCGCGCAGGGCCCCCTGCAGGCCGCGACTTCGGTGATTGCAGTTCTGCTGCTTTGCGCATTGTGCAATGGAATGAAGCTGTCCCTGGGGGATAAACCGCTCGGCGGCGTGATCGGTATGGTTGGCGCGCTCTGTGTCTGCACAACCGTGGTAGGGCCGGTAGTGGCGTGTATAGAACATGCAGCACAGGTCGTACAGGCTGCGGCGGGCTTCCTGCTGGCTTGTGTGCCGGTACTGGCGGGAATCATGCTGGCGGCGGGACAGCCGGCTTCTGCTGGTTCTTACAATCTACTGATGATGGCGGTGGGCAATGTGATTTCCATTCTATCCGCCAGCATTTTGGTCCCAGGATTGAACATCTATCTGGCCCTTTCCATCGTTTCCGCCATCTCCCCGGGGGTGAACTTGGGCGGTATCTGCAACGCCTTTCATAAGGTGGTCAAATGGGTGCTGGGGTTTTGTATGACCGTATTTGCCGGTTTACTGACAGTACATAGCATCGTGGCGTCCTCTATGGATGAGACGACAGCAAAAGCGGCCAAATTCGTGGTAAGCAGTTTTGTCCCCGTCGTCGGTAGCGCCTTGGGGGATGCTTTACAGACAGTAACCGGCTGTGTCAAACTCCTAAAATCCGGTGTAGGAGCCTTTGGCCTTTTGGCTGGCGCTTTGATTTTTTTACCCGTCATTTTGCAGTGCCTGCTCTGGATGGTAACGCTGAATGTGTGTGCAGGAGCAGGGGACATCTTTGAACTCAAAGAGATCACTTCTTTGTTGCGAGCAGTTGCCAAAGCCGTCGAATTGATTCTGGCGATTGTGCTGTGCTGTTTGACCGTCCTGACTGTCTCCACGGCAATTGTCCTGCTGATGGGAAAGGGGGGAGGATAATGGGGGCAGTCCGAGAATGGAGCGCGGCGATCTGCTTGGTGGCTTTGGCAGCCGCCCTGCTACAGGGGTTGGCGCCGAATGGCTCGATGGAACGGATGGTCAAACTTGTCCTGGGGGCCTTTGTGCTTTGTGCGATGGCGATGCCCCTGAAAAACCTAGGGGTGCAAATTGCCTGGAATTTTCCGATAGAAGGACATACACAGGAGAATACACAACTGCAAAGTACGGTGGAAACGCAAATGGAAACTGCGGCAAGGTCCAGCATTGAGAACCTGGTGGCGGCAGAGCTGAGCAAAATGGATGTGAAAAGTGAAAAAGTTGTGGTGCGGATGGATACAAACGCGGACAACAGCATAGGTATTAACAGGGTGGAAGTCACGCTGGCCGAGGGGTATGGCGGCGACTGTGCCCGGGCCCAAGCGCGCTTACGAGAGACGCTTGGGCTGGAAGTGGAGGTAACGGCGCATGGCGACGGCGGAACATGAAGGAAAGAGCTGGTTTGAAAAGCTCGCAGAAAATGAAACCTGCCGAAAATGGGTTGTGATCGCAGGGGTAGCAGGGATTGCACTGATCTTCCTGTCGGGGTTGCTCAGTCCGGGAAAGGAAAAAGAACCAGAAAATTCCTCTCAACCGGCGGCACAGTCCGCACAGGCGTACACCGAGGAGCTGGAACAGAGCCTTGCGGAATTGGTCACGCATATTCAAGGGGCGGGCAATGCAAAAGTGATGGTGACTGTGGAACGAGGTGCAGAACAGGTGTACGCCCAGGAGGAGAAACGCAGTACCCAAACCACCTCGGACCGCGGTTCCAACGACAGTACAGAAACCAATTACATCTTGGTGAAGGATGCCGATGGTTCCCAACGCGCGTTGGCCATCACAGAAGTACAGCCGGTGGTCAAGGGGGTGGTGGTCGTGTGCGATGGCGGGGACGATCCCGTGGTACAGCAGCGCATCATCGACGCAGTAACCACGGCGTTGGATATTACATCGGTCCGAGTCTGCGTGGTCAAGGCAGCGGACACCGGATAGCCCCGCTTCGGTCACTGCTGTGCCCGGCGTTGCAGTACAGGGCGAAAATTTACAACAGGAGGAGTACATACTTATGGGTATCGGAAAACGTCAGCTTGTTCTTGCGGCCTTGGTCGTCGCGCTGGGGGCAGCCGTCTATTTGAATTGGCAATTCTCAGGAGATAATCAGCTGCTTGCAACGAACACGGTCACCTCGCAGAAGGAACTCGGAGAAGCACAACTGGTCAATGCCTCCGTGCCGTCCTCCTCGGCGCCGGCAGAATCGTCCAGCGCACCGGTTTCCTCTGGGACGGAACAACCGGCGGATACAAACGATTATTTCACACAGGCGCGTTTGAGTCGACAGAAAGCGCGGGATGAGGCGGTCGAGCTCTTGGAAAAGGTGCTACAGGACGCGGAGCAGAGCGATGCCGCGAAGAAGGACGCGGTTGCACAGGCAGCGGTCGTAGCGCAAAATGTCTTGAAAGAAAGTAATATTGAAAATCTCATCAAGGCCAAGGGCTTTGAGGACTGCGTGGTATTCCTGCAAAACGGGGAGTGCAACGTGGTGGTAAAAGTCAAGGAATCTGACCCGAACAATGCGGTCGTTATCAAAGATATTGTGGCCGGGCAGGCGGGCGTCTCCTACGATAAGATCAAAATCGTGGAGAACCAGTAGGATTTCTTTGGCGCTTCCCTTGTGCTTTTCTTCCATCCTGTGGTATAATAACCACGTGGAAGTTTGAAAATCGAACGAATCTTTTGAACCCTCCACGACTGTGGAGGGTTTCTTATTTTGACAAGATACGCGGAGGAAGCTTATGAAACGAAGCGAAGCCAGAGAGCAGGCGTTTGTCCTGACTTTTGAAAGGACCATCAATCGGGACTCCGTCAGCCGGATTATCGATGCGGCCGGCCTGTCCAAGGATGTCATCGTGGACGATTTTGCAGAGCGTCTTGCAGAGGGCGCAGAGCAGCATGAGGCGGAGATCGACGCACAGATTGAAAAGAATATCCGTGGTTGGAAGATGACCCGCTTGTCAAAGGTTTCCCTGTCCCTGCTGCGGCTTGCAATTTATGAGATTTTATTTGAGCAGGAGATCCCCATCAGCGTTTCGATCAATGAGGCGGTTGACCTGGCAAAGAAGTATGGGACGGCAGAGGATGCGCCATTCGTCAACGGCGTATTAGCCTCGGTTGCAAAGGAATTCGGTGAAAAGCATGCATAGGGCTTTGGGCATCGATACGAGCAACTATACGACGTCAGCCGCATTATATACGGACGGGACCGTACGCCAGCAAAAAATGTTGTTGCCGGTGCGGAAGGGGGAGCTCGGCTTGCGGCAGAGTGACGCTGTTTTTCACCACGTTCAGCAGCTTCCGCAGGTGCTGGAGCGGTTGTTCCAGGAATCAAGCGGAGCGGTTACGGCGGTAGGGGCGTCTGCCCGGCCGCGTGACCAGGAAGGGTCCTATATGCCCTGTTTTACAGTGGGAACCGGCACGGCGAAGGCGATGGCAATGGCGCTTTCCGTGCCTTTCTTTTCGTTTTCCCATCAAGCGGGACACATTGCAGCTGCACTCTACTCTGCTGGAAAGCTCTCTTTTTTGAAGAAACCATTTTTGGCGTTCCATGTCTCCGGCGGTACAACCGAGGCGGTGCGGGTTGTGCCGGATCGGGAACATCTCTTCCAGGCCGAAATTGTCGCCCGCTCGCTTGATTTAAAAGGGGGACAGGCCGTGGACCGTGTGGGAGGTATGTTGGGGTTGCCATTCCCGGCTGGAAAATACCTTGAGGAGTTGGCGATGCAGTCCGACGCCTTGTTTTCCATCCGCCCGTCCATGAAAGGGGCGGACTGTTCGCTGTCCGGAGTGGAAAATCAATGCCGAAAGATGCTCGAGGAGGGCTGTCCACGGGAGGACGTGGCGCGGTATTGTCTTCTCTCCATTCTGGCAGCCTTGGACGGTATGGCGGCTGCCTTGCAGAAGGAATACCGCGTGCTGCCCATGCTCTTTGCAGGCGGAGTGATGTCCAATGGGATCATTCGATCTGCGCTCACAGAAAAGTATGGCGCTGTATTTGCCGAACCTGCATTTTCCAGTGATAATGCGGCTGGGATTGCCGTACTCACAGAGATGAAATATTCCGGAGCATATTAAATGTCCGTATCCTATATCCCGAAATGGGGGTGGAGCCATGGTAGAGCCGATCGTATTGACCGTTACACAACTGAATACGTATATCAAGTCCCTGCTAGAAGGCGACGCGCATTTGGCGAGCGTCTTTGTCAGCGGGGAAATTTCCAATTTTACGAACCATTACCGGTCGGGGCATTTTTATCTTTCTTTGAAAGACAGTCAATGTGTGGTCAAGTCGGTGATGTTTGCCGCTTATGCGCGGCGTCTGCGTTTTGTACCGAAGGATGGTATGAAGGTGATAGCGCGCGGGCATGTAGGCGTATACGAGCCGACTGGACAGTATCAGCTCTACATCGAGGATCTCCAGCCGGACGGCGTGGGGGCCTTGAACCTCGCTTTTGAGCAATTGAAGGAAAAATTGGGTGCGGAAGGACTTTTTCGCGCAGACCGCAAAAAGCCGCTGCCTCGCTTTCCGATGCACATCGGGGTGATTACCTCCCCGACAGGCGCGGCCGTACACGATATGGTCACGATTTTGGCGCGGCGGTGGCCGCTGGCGGAAATCATCTTTTGCCCCGTTTTGGTACAGGGGGAGGGGGCTGCGCCGCAGATGGTTGATGCCCTTCGGCGGATGAATCGCCTTCGCTGTGCTGATGTCATCCTCTTGGGCCGTGGCGGCGGATCTTTGGAGGACCTGTGGCCGTTTAACGAAGAGACGCTTGCCCGAGCTGTGGCAGCTTCGAAGATTCCAGTGATTAGTGCGGTCGGCCATGAGACAGACTTCACCATCTGTGATTTTGTGGCGGATCTGCGCGCGCCAACGCCATCTGCGGCGGCGGAGTTGGCCGTCCCCGATCAGGCAGATTGGCTTTGCAGCCTGCGCGGCCAAGAGGCGCGAATGGCGTCCCTCATGCGTGCAAAGTTGGCACGGCTCCGTCAACAATTGGACGCCTTAACGGGAAGTCGCATCCTGCGCAATCCACAGGAGCTATTGGCGGTTCAACGTATGCGGATAGATGGACTGTCGGCCCAGCTTTCCGGGTGCATGGGACGGAAATTAGCGGACAGGGAAGCCTATTTGGCGGAACTGTGTGGGCGGTTGCATGCGCTCAGCCCGCTGGCGGTGCTTTCCCGCGGATATACAATTGCCTGTGGCGCGGATGGGCAGGTGGTCACCAGCGCCGGACAAGTACATCAGGGGGACAGGCTCTCCTTACAAACTTCAGATGGAACGATCGGCTGCCTGGTGGAACAGGCGGCATATGGTTCAGAACAGGAGGAATCAAAAGATGGCAAAAAAGGCGATGACATTTGAGGCGGCGGTTTCCCGGCTGGATGAGATCGTTCAGCTGCTGGAAGCGGGAGGAGAACCGTTGGATTCCTCGATGAAACTGTTTGAAGAGGGGTCCGCGCTGGCAACACTATGTTACGACAAGCTCAAACAGGCGGAACAAAAGATCACCCAGCTTTCTGCGCTGGAAAAGGAGGAGCCGGTATGAAGCTCGACGCATATCTCCCCATGGTGGAACAGAAATTGGAGGAGTTTCTTCCAAAGGAACATTGCCGCTATGAACGGTTGATCGAAGCTATGCGCTATAGCCTTTTGGATGGAGGAAAGCGTGTACGGCCAGTACTGGTGCTGGAATTTTGCCGGCTGTGTGGCGGCGATGTACAGGCGGCTCTGCCATTTGCTTGTGCAGTAGAGATGATTCATACCTATTCCCTCATTCACGATGATCTCCCCTGTATGGACAACGACGATATGCGCCGTGGAAAGCCCTCTAACCACAAAACCTTCGGGGAGGATACTGCACTGTTGGCAGGGGACGGCCTTTTGACATTGGCATTTGCAGTCATGCTTTCGCCGGAGAGTATTGCTGCAGTAGGAGCCGGGCGCGCTACAGAAGCAGCGTTTCAGTTGGCTTCTGCGGCGGGAATTCATGGAATGGTCGGCGGGCAGGAAATCGACCTTCGTTCCGAAGGAACGGCTGTTTCTTTGGAGACGCTTCAAGAGATGGATGAGAAAAAAACCGGGGCTCTCATCTTGGCTGCCACGCGAATGGGCTGCGCGCTGGCAGGGGCGGATGAACGCCAGCGCCGCGCGGCAGAACATTACGCGCGCGCAATTGGATTGGCTTTTCAGATTGTAGATGACATCCTGGACGTGGAGGGCGACGCAGAAACGCTTGGTAAGGCGACTGGAAGCGATGCGGAAAACCAGAAGGCAACGTATGTTTCTCTTCTGGGGTTGGAACCTGCAAAGAAGCGGGTGAAAGAGTTGACCCATGCGGCAGTGCGCGCTTTGGAACCCTTCGGAGAAGAAGGAATTTCCCTGGCGGATTTTGCAAAAGATTTGGCATTGCGCCGCTGTTGAATGGGGAAAGTGATTGACTTTTTTGACAGGATGTGCTAATATTGATAAGCCGCATATTACGGGCTATAAGTGGGTTTCCCCGCCCGATAGTAGCGAGACTAATGTAAAGGTAGGAACAGAAATTCATGTTTGCAGTGATTGAAACTGGCGGCAAGCAGTACAAAGTACAGGCTGGCGACACCATCTTTGTTGAGAAGCTTGCTGTGGAAGCGGACGCAACCGTTGACTTTAAGGTCATTCTGTTGGACAACGATGGCGACGTCAAGGTCGGCGCACCGTATGTGGAGGGCGCATCCGTGTCCGGTAAGGTCTTGAAGAACGGCAAGTCCAAGAAGATCACGGTCTTCACCTATAAGCCCAAGAAGGGTGAGAAGCGTAAGATGGGCCACAGACAGCCCTACACCAAAGTGCAGATTGAAGCTATTAATGCGTAATGATCTGCGCTGAATTTTTCACCAGGCCCGACGGCGATTTGGTTGGATTTCGCATCAGTGGTCATTCTGGCAGCGGAGTAGAAGGCAACAATGTCATTTGTGCAGCCGTTTCTTCTGCGGCATATATGACGGCCAACACGGTGACAGAGATTATCGGTGTGGAGGCGCAGGCGGTAGCCGAAGAAGGTTATATGCTTGTGCGGATTCCGGCCAAGGCGGCGAGGGACTGCCGCGTTTTGTTCGCGGGTTTCAAGCTTCATATGTTGGGGCTTGAGGAACAATATCCAGAAAATATCAATGTAAGCTATGTGGAGGTGTAAGGTATGTTGAAGATAAATATTCAGCTGTTCGCACATAAAAAAGGAATGGGTTCTACCAAGAACGGCCGTGATTCCGAGTCCAAACGCCTTGGTGTGAAGCGTGCAGACGGCCAGTTTGTTTTGGCTGGCAATATCCTCGTGAAGCAGCGCGGTACACACATTCATCCGGGCGAGAACGTGGGCAGAGGTTCCGACGATTCCCTCTTTGCGTTGGTGGATGGCCGCGTCAAGTTTGAACGCTTGGGCCGTGACCGCAAAAAGGTCAGCGTTTACGCTGTGGAACAGTAATTTTACCAGAATGACAAATCCCTGCCGGAACCATTCGGCAGGGATTTTTTCGGTTTCCTGTGAAAAAAGATGGCATACTAAATCAGTCGGCGTAGAAAATTTTTCTACGCGCAGTGCTGTTTCTTGACAGCTTGATTTGAGGAAAGGGATTCGTATGTTTATAGATCATGCCAAAATTACCGTGAAAGCGGGCAATGGGGGCGACGGTGCCGTCGCCTTTCATCGGGAAAAATTCGTGGCTTCCGGCGGTCCGGACGGCGGCGACGGTGGAAAAGGCGGAAATATTGTCTTTCAGGTGGATGACAACCTTTCCACATTAGCAGATTTTCGTTATAAAAGAAAATATGTTGCTCCCAGCGGGGAAAATGGCCGCGGGTCCCGCTGCAACGGGAAGAGTGGAAAGGACTTGGTTGTTCGAGTTCCGCGCGGGACCTTGGTCAAAGAGGCGGAAACCGGCCGTATTCTAGCAGATCTCTCGGGCGACGAACCGCAGATCATTGCAAAAGGGGGGCGCGGTGGATGGGGGAACATGCACTTTGCCACGCCTACCCGCCAGACGCCCCGCTTTGCAAAGCCAGGCACGCCGGGCGAGAGTTTTGACCTTGTGTTGGAATTAAAACTTTTGGCGGACGTAGGACTTGTGGGCTACCCGAACGTGGGAAAATCCACGTTGGTTTCTGTGGTGAGTGAAGCAAAGCCGACCATCGGGAACTATCATTTTACCACGATCACACCGGTTCTTGGCGTAGTGCGTCTCAAAGATGGCCGGTCCTTTGTGATGGCCGACATCCCCGGACTGATCGAAGGGGCGGGTGAAGGTGTTGGCTTAGGCCATCAATTCCTGCGGCATGTTGACCGCTGCCGCCTTCTGGTCCATATGGTGGATGTGGCGGGCAGTGAAGGCCGCGATCCAAAGCAGGATTTCGACATCATCAATGCAGAGCTGAAAAAATTTGATCCAGATCTGGCTGAACGCCCCATGCTTGTGGCGGGCAACAAATGTGACCTTGCAACAGAGGAGCAGATTGCAGAGTTTAAAGCTTTTGTAGAGGCAAAGGGGTATGAATTCTTCCCAATTATGGCTGCAATTCGCTACGATGTAGACCCGCTTTTGAACCGTATATCTGAACTTTTGAGTAAACTACCGCCGGTCAAGCGCTACGAGCCCGAATCGTTGCCGCAAAAGCCTGTGGAGGATTACGAAAAGCATGCGGTCAAAATTACCAAACAGGATCACCTTTATATGGTGGAGGGCGAGTGGCTGTTGCAGGTCATCAATTCCGTCAATTTCGATGACTATGAATCACTGCAATATTTCCAGCGCGTTCTCATTCAGACCGGTGTGATTGACGCCCTTCGTGAAGCGGGCATTCAAGAGGGCGACACGGTCAGCATTTATGAGATCGAATTCGACTTTGTGGAGTGATGAAAGTGAAACGGCTGTTTGGCGCGGACTGTAATCCAAAACAACTCAGCCCCTTGACTTTGGCATTTGTGGGCGACGGCGTGTTCGAATTGTTTGTGCGGGAAAAATTGGTTTGTCAGGGGAATTGCCCAGTCAATGCGCTGCATAAACGCTCGGTTGAGCAGGTCTGTTGCGGCGCCCAAGCGGTTGCAGCAAAAAAGCTTCTGCCTTTGTTGACAGAGGAAGAAGCTGCTGTATACAATCGCGGGCGCAACGCCCATGTGGGCCATGTTCCCAAAAATGCCAAGGTGGCGGACTACCATGCTGCTACGGCGTTTGAGGCATTGTTTGGTTATGTTTACTTATCGGGAGACCTGGAGCGGCTTCGAATGCTGTTTCAGATTGCCTGTGAAGCATTAGAAGGAGCGGACGAAACGCATCCGCTGGTCTAAGAGGGGAGGACTATCTATGAAGGTTCCATTGACCCAAGAGCGGGCGAAAACTTTGACAAAGGATCTCCTGTTTTTTGTGGCGGGCAGTTTGATTTATGCTGTATCGGTTAAGATGTTTACAGCGCCAAATCACATCGCGTCCGGTGGTGTGACCGGCTTATCCATTGTGTTGAACTACTTGTTCCATACGCCGATCGGTGCTACGGCTTTTCTCATCAATATCCCGATTTTTATTTGGGCCATTGTAGAAATTGGCTATAAATTGGTTGCTAAAACCTTTGTAGCTACCCTTTTATCTTCGGCGGCGATTGACCTTATGGGGGTTGTCATCCCTCCATATGAGGGAAATCAGATGCTGGCGGCAATCTTTGGCGGTGTATTGGAAGGAGTTGGCCTTGCTCTGGTCTTTACAAGAGGGGGCACTACAGGCGGCACAGATATGGTGGCCCGCTTGTTGGGAAGGCATTTCCGTCATCTTTCCATGGGCAAGTTGATGTTGGGTGTGGACTTTGTTATCATCGTATTCTCCGGTTTTGCTTTCCAGAGTATGGAGAGTGCTTTGTATGCACTTTTGACGATCTTTGTCTCCACCCGTCTAATTGATGCCATCCTCTATGGTACGGATATGGGGAATGGCAAAGTGCTATTTATTATCTCCGAAAAAAATGAGGAGATTGCCCAAAATATTCTGATTGGGTTAGATCGCGGCGTCACGGCGCTGAAATCCCGCGGTGGGTACAGCGGACGCGAAGGGGAGGTACTTCTCTGTGCGGTGCGGCGCTATGAAGTCAGCAGGGTTTACGACATTGTGCATTCAGTGGATACCAATGCATTTATCATTGTCGGGGAAGCGGGCGAAATTACGGGTGAAGGGTTCCGTGAGATCAAGCCGGATGACAAATCTCTGCGGCAGATCTTGAAAGAGAACCGTAAGAAGAAGGAACTCCCACCCGAAAAGACATAAAAAAACAGGCGGCCTTGTCGGAAAACAAAGCCGCCTGCTTTTGCATATAGCCTGGATTTTCCTGGACCCATACCGCAGATACCGCCTTTGTGGACCGTGGGCGATCTCTGCGGAGGATGGGCCATCGTCAGGATTGGGTGTTAGTTGTGGCTATTCTGGCTGTTATTCTGACTGCTGCACTGATTGGTGCTGTTCTTGCAGTTCTGGCTGTTGGAGCTGGTGCGATTCTGTGTGCTGTTCTTAGCGTTCTGGCTGGAACGGTTCTGAGAATTGTTCTGTGTGCTGTTCTGGCTGGAACGATTCTGGGAACTGTTCTGGCTGTTATTGTAATTGCTGTTCATTTGTATTCACCCCCTTTGCGTTGTTATTATTGGTTTTGCAAGGGAGAATTATGCGATTTTCTATTTAAAAAATACATTCCTCTTAAGGAGAAGGGAAGGGGACGATCATCTTGAAAAGGACAAAGGATTTTTTCCTTCCGGATCGAAATGGTAGAGTAAATACAGAAAGTCAAGAGCCTCTGATTGTGAAAAATGGTTCGCCCTGTCCCTGCTGTGGGTACCGGACAATTCCAAATCACGGGGACGCAATCGCTTATATTTGTCCAATCTGTTATTGGGAGATCGACGTGTTTTTGTCTGGAGAAGAGGAACCAAGCGACGAGAACCACGGTTTGTCGCTGAAAGCGGCCAGGAATAACTACAAAACATATGGTGCCGTCTTACCGAGATTGAAGCGATACTGCCGCTTGCCAACGAAGGAAGAACAAGAAGACTTTGAAAATCATTTTGAAGAAGGGAAGAATGCGACATGACGACATTGCCGCTGGCCTTTTGCGAACGGATGCAGGACATGCTGGGTGGAGAATATCCTGCGTTTCTTGCCTGTTATGAGCAGTCCTATCGGAGAGGAATCCGCTTAAATATCGAAAAGTGTGAGGAAGAACGTTTGCATGCGGCTTTGCCGTTCTCGATCACGACCGCTCCATTTTCACCACTCTCTTATTATATCCCGGAGGGAGTGGAACACCTTGGCGCTTTACCGTTCCATCATGCGGGGGCATTTTACGTGCAGGAGCCCTCGGCAGCTTCCGCGGTTACAGTGCTGTCGCCGCAGCCAGGCGACCGGGTATTGGATCTCTGTGCGGCTCCCGGGGGAAAATCGACCCAAATTGCCACTTTATTGGCAGGGCAGGGGTTGCTTTGGAGCAATGAAATCGTGCGGAATCGAGCGAATGTGCTTCTATCCAATATC
>ENA-ORMO01000815-ORMO01000815.1-human-gut-metagenome-genome-assembly--contig:-NODE-815-length-40508-cov-8.617729_pt1 | contig 40508 bp, 34 predicted proteins | sample MGYA00242106_ERZ509001 | MGnify/ENA primary metagenome ERZ509001 (study PRJEB26280, sample SAMEA2338736) | human gut metagenome | biome: human gut; feature: human-associated habitat; material: faeces...
CTTAAAATCCTGCGGGACTTAACTCCCATACGGGTTCGATTCCCGTTGCCGGCATTTACCATATGTTTTATGGTAATATCATAGAGCGAAAAAAATCATAAAATATTTGATGGCTTCGCTTATGACATTTTGTAGCATGTACGTGTAGCTCAGCTGGATAGAGCGTCTGGCTACGGACCAGAAGGTCGCGAGTTCGAATCTTGTCACGTACATATTATCCTGCATTTTATGCAGGATTTTTTTACTTTATAGGAAATTGCGTTAGGGTGTCAAAACACACTGCATGTCAGTATGTGCGGCTCGCGGTAATGAAAAAAAGAACAAATAAAAATCCGAATATTTTTTGCATGATTAGAGATAATAGTTATTGAAAGTGTTTGGGTGTATAAAAATATGCCCGGATATTTTAGTAATATATTAATGGGAGGAAAAATCATGGCAAGAAATTCATCAAACTCATCAAATTCAACAAACGCATCTAATTCATATAATGCGTCAAATTCAACAAACACATCAAAAAACACATCAAAGAATTCTTCAAAGAATTCATCAAAGAACTCTTCTAATGCATCAAATGCATCAAAGAACGCATATAATTCATCAAATTCAACAAATGCATCTAATTCAAGCAATTCAAGTTATTAATTAATTTGATAAATTTTGTATATTGATTTAGTGCCTGTGCCGGATACAATTTATATTGTGTATCCGGCACATTTAAATATAATAGAAAATTTTGTATTGCATTAAAAGTTATACTATTTTCTCATTTTTGCATATGATATATAAAAAGGATGAGAATGTAGAGATAAATATGAGTGTTGATTATATAAGAGCAGGAAAAATTGATGATTATATATATGATAGTAATGCGATAATTGTTGATGTCAGAAATGAAGATGAGTATAATTTAAAGCATATTAAAAATGCCATTAATATTCCATATGATAAGTTAGAAAATATGCTTACAAATATGAAGAATTTCAATAGAGAAAAAATTTATGTTGTGTATTGTGACAGAGGAAGCTTAAGTATGTCTATATGCAGAAAAATGAGTATGCATGGACTTAGAACAATAACTGTTGTGGGTGGAATAAATCAATACAGGGGAAATTATTTGACACGTTAGAATATAGGCTATAATATAATACTATATATTTTTTGGAGGTACCAATGACTACATATGAATTAATTGCGCCATGCCATTTTGGGCTTGAGGCAGTATTAAAGAGAGAAATATATGACCTTGGATATGAGATTATATCAGTTGAGGATGGAAAAGTCACTTTTGAGGGCGATGCAGAAGCAATATGCAGGGCAAATATCAATTTAAGAACAGCAGAAAGAGTTTTATTAAAAGTAGGAGAGTTTAAGGCTGTAACATTTACTGAATTATTTGATAACGTAAAAGCACTTGCATGGGAGGAATATCTGCCTCAAAATGCAAAATTTTGGGTAACAAAGGCAAATTCTATTAACAGTAAGCTTTTCAGCAGCTCAGATATTCAGTCGATAGTTAAGAAAGCAATAGTAGAGAGACTCAAAGGAAAATATAACATTTCCTGGTTTAGTGAAGAAGGGAACAGTTATCCTATAAGAGTTAATATATTAAAAGATAAAGTGACGATTGCGATTGATACAACAGGCAATTCGCTTCATAAAAGAGGTTACAGACCTGTGGCTGGAAAAGCACCTATATCGGAGTGTCTTGCAGCAGCCCTTATAAAGTTAACACCGTGGAATAAGGACAGAATTTTGGTTGATCCGTTTTGCGGAAGCGGAACATTTCCTATTGAGGCTGCGATGATGGCTGCCAACATTGCTCCGGGAATGAACAGAGAATTCATTGCTGAAAGCTGGGATAATATTATACTTAAAAAAGAGTGGTATGAGGCTGTTACTGAAGCTAATGATATTGTAAATCTTAATATTGAGACTGATATACAGGGTTTTGATTTAGATGAAAATGTGATAAAAATTGCAAGACAAAATGCAGTAAATGCCGGAGTTGATAAGCTTATACATTTTCAGAAAAGAAATGTTGCCCAGCTTAGTCATCCTAAAAAATACGGATTTATTATAACAAATCCGCCATACGGTGAAAGACTGGAGGAAAAAGAAGCTTTGCCGGCAATTTATAGTTCTTTTGGAAAACAATTTTCGGCTCTTGAAGGTTGGTCTGCTTTTGTAATAACTTCGTATAATGATATGGAGAAATATTTCGGAAGGAAGGCTGACAAAAATAGAAAGATATATAATGGTATGCTCAAAACATATTTTTATTCATTTTTAGGGCCGAAACCTCCTAAAAGGAAGGATTAAATTTGAAGGATAAAAAGTTATATGTTGGATTAATTTGTGGTTTAATTGTTTTGGTGATATATTTGACCGGTGTTATGTATGGAAAAGGGAGTGTGGTAAAAGGCACTACGGTTCCGGCTGAAAATATGCCGCAGGAGTGGCAGAATGTTATTGCATCAGATGTTAATAACAGCAAGATATTGCTTGAGGTAGATGGGAACATAATAGAAAATACGGAGTATGACATATATATGGAAGAGGATTTTAGTATAATGCTTCCGGCATATATGTTTAACAGTGTTTTTAAATGTGCGTTTAATAAGTACGACAATACATCCATAGTGCTTCAAAAGGGCAATACTGTTGTTAATGTATTTGCAGATACGAATAATGTTGAATGTGACGGTGCGCAGTTATATGTTAATCCGGCTATGACAGTTAAAGACAATAAGACATATATTAATGCGGCAATTTTGGAAAAATGCTTTGGGTATTCATATGAGTGGCATGCTGAAAATAATAATTTGAAGCTGGTAAATAAGAGGGAAAAAGAGAATTTTCTTCCGTCAAAATATGATTATAGAACATGCGAAAGATTTAATGAAATTAAAAATCAGGGACGTTTGAATACATGCTGGGCATTTTCGTCTTTAACTGCGTTAGAGACAAGTCTGATGCCAAAAGAAAATTTTGTGTTTTCTGTTGACAATATGGTTGGCAATAACGGATTTAATTCAAGTTATAAGGACGGAGGAGACTATAACAGAGCTGTGGCATATCTTACGTCATGGAGAGGGCCTGTTCTTGATTCAGATGACAAATATGCGGATAATCATGTTAATAAGGATGCTAAGCCTGTTAAGCATGTACAGGAGGTACAGTTTATAGAAAGCAAGAATCTTGTCGCAATTAAAAAGGCAGTATTTTTGTATGGAGGCGTGGAAACGTCCTTATATACCTCTATGAATAAAGCCGGAGAGAGCTCTATGTACTATAATCGTGATAAAAGCTCTTATTGTTATATAGGAACAAAGAAGCCTAATCATAGTGTTGTGATTATAGGTTGGGATGACAATTATCCGCGTTCAAATTTTTCGATTGCTCCGCAGGGTGATGGTGCATTTATATGTGCTAACAGTTGGGGAGATAAATTCGGTGACAATGGCGTTTTTTATGTTTCATATTATGATTCAAATATAGGTGTAAAAAATGTGTCATATACAGGTGTGGAGGATACCGATAATTATGATAATATTTATCAGAGTGATATATGCGGCTGGGTAGGACAGTTAGGATATGAGTCCGATACAGCATATTTTTCAAATGTTTATACAGCTGGCAAAAATGAATACCTTAAAGCGGTCGGATTTTATGCTACAGGTAATAATACGTCATATGAAATCAGCATAGTCAGGGATTTTAAGGATAAATCATCGTTAAACGAAAGAATAGTGCTAAAAAGCGGCAAGCTTTTTAATGCGGGATATTATACTATTAAGCTCAATGAAGCGATACCTATTGAGACAGGCAAAAAATATGCGGTTGTTGTAAAGATAACTACGCCGGGTTCGGTTCATCCTGTTGCGATTGAATATAAGGCAGGAAAAACTACGGAAAGCGTCGTTATTGATGATGGAGAGGGATATATAAGCCTTCATGGTTCATCATGGGAGCATGTTGAAGAAACTAAAAAATGTAACATATGTTTAAAAATGTATACTGACGATATGGAGGATAACTAAATATTATGAAAAAAATAGTATTTGCATCTAATAATGATGGAAAAATAAAAGAAATAAGAGAAATTTTAAAGGATTTTGATGCTGAGATTCTTACTATGAAAGAGGCTGGAGCAGATATTGAAATAGAAGAAAACGGAACAACATTTGAAGAAAATGCACTTATTAAGGCAAGGGCAGTTATGCAGATAACAGGTGAGATAACAATGGCAGATGATTCAGGACTTGAGATTGATTATTTAAACGGTGAGCCGGGGGTGTATTCTGCTAGATATATGGGCCATGATACGTCGTACGATATAAAAAATAATGCTATAATAGAGAGAATGAAAAATGTTTCAGGAAATGACAGAAGCGCAAGGTTTGTCTGTGCAATTGCTGCGGTATTTCCTGATGGAAAAGAATTTGTTGAAAAAGGCACTATGGAGGGAGTTATAGGGGAAAAACCGATGGGAGAGAACGGATTCGGATATGACCCTATACTGTTTTTGCCGCAGTATAATAAAAGCTCGGCACAACTTACGTCGGAAGAAAAGAACAGAATAAGTCACAGAGGTGAAGCAATCAATAAAATGAAAGCTGCAATAGAGAAATATATATAAATTTAGAGAACAAAGTACAAAAAATATGCCGAAAGTGTATACATAAGATAATATTTCAGGAGGTTGTATTTTGAAAAAAATAATGATAGTAAGTGATACACACAGAAAGCTTGCAAATTTAGCACAGGCTTTAACAGATGAGGGGGAAATAGATGTTTTTATCCACCTGGGGGATTTTGAGGGAGAAGAGGATATTATAATGCAGATGGCAGGCTGTGAAGAGATATATATGGTTCCGGGAAATAATGATTTTTTTTCACCTATGCAAAAAGAATTAGAAATTAGGCTTGGCAAATATAATGTTCTTTTGACGCATGGTCATTATTATTATGTATCTTTGGATTTAGCGACGATAAAGAGTGAAGCGGTAGCAAGAGGCAAAGATATTGTGATGTTTGGACATACTCACAGGCCGGTGATTGATGTTTCAGACGATGTTACACTTATAAATCCTGGAAGTATATCATATCCGCGTCAGGCAGATAAAAAATGTACTTATATAATAATGAAAATTAATGATGATGAAACTTTGGAATTTGAATTAAAAAGTGTTTAATATAGAAACTACAATATGGTATTGTAATAAAATTTTAAAAATTTTTTTAGAATTATATGGCGGAGAAAATTTTTTTCGAATATATGTTTAAAATGTATGCTCCTAATATGTTTAAAATATCAAAAGTTAACTAAAAAAATATATGAAAAACTAAAAAATTTTTTACTTTTTTGCAAAAAACACACTGAAAAAGTGTGTGAAACGCTGATAAAATCGCGCTTTTTTGATTTTTTAAAAAAATTGCAAAAAAGTGTTGACAATGTGTGCACTATATAATATAATCATTCTTGCGTTGCGGTACTGAACGTAACGAGCTAATAACACCGGGGTGTGGCTCAGCTTGGCTAGAGCGCTTGATTTGGGATCAAGAGGTCGCAGGTTCGAATCCTGTCACCCCGATAAGTTAAATATTCTGCGGGTGTAGTTCAATGGTAGAACACTAGCCTTCCAAGCTAGATACGTGGGTTCGATTCCCATCACCCGCTTTGTGTGTCCGTAGCTCAGCTGGATAGAGCAACGGCCTTCTAAGCCGTGGGTCGAGGGTTCGAATCCCCCCGGGCACACTATTTTTTTGTACGGTGGGTATAGCGCAGTTGGTTAGCGCGTCAGATTGTGGCTCTGAAGGCCCAGGGTTCGAATCCCTGTATCCACCCTGTCCATTATTGGGCTATCGCCAAGCGGTAAGGCACAGGGTTTTGATCCCTGCATTTCGCTGGTTCGAATCCAGCTAGCCCAGTTGGGTTACTGGTAACCATAATATTAATGAGGGCTCATAGCTCAGTTGGTAGAGCACTAGACTTTTAATCTAGGTGTCCCGGGTTCGAACCCCGGTGGGCTCATTTTTATTAAGTAAAGATGTTTTGTTTCTACATAAGAAAAATTTAAAATTTGGTTAATTGAATATCAGTAGAATATAAAACGAATTTGCGTTAAGCATATTCGTTTTTTATTTTATAAGATTACGGGAGTGCTGAGCGCAAAACAATCCGCGTAATCATAATTAGGGTGTCAGAACACCCTGATCTATATAAGAAATTGTCGTGAAAACGACGGAATGGGGTGTTTTATGAAAGAACGTGAAAATTTTAAGTCGAGGCTGGGCTTTATTCTGGTATCTGCCGGGTGCGCAATCGGTCTTGGAAATGTATGGAAGTTTCCGTACATATGCGGCGAAAACGGCGGAGGTGCATTTGTATTAATATATCTGTTGTTTTTGGCTATTATGGGCTGGCCTATACTGATGGCAGAATTTGCAGTCGGAAGAGGCAGTAAGGCAAGTGTTGCTCTTTCATTTGGAAAGCTGGAGCAGGAAAAAAGTCATTGGAGCAAGTTTAAGTGGTTTGGAGTAGCTGGTAATTATCTTCTCATGATGTTTTATACGATGGTATGCGGCTGGATGATTTATTATGCTGTTCGTTATGCCTCAGGAGCACTTAGCGGTCTTAATACAGAGCAGATTGGCACAGCATTTAATGATATGCTGGCATCTCCGGAAACTTTGATACTTTGGACAATAGTTGCGATAGTTATATCTTTTGGAATCTGTGCTCTCGGACTTGAAAATGGTGTGGAAAAGATTACAAAGGTTATGATGATTTTGCTTATAGCTCTTATGCTTCTGCTTGCAATTCGTTCCGTAACACTTGATAATGCAGGAGAGGGTTTAAAGTTCTATCTTGTTCCTGACTTTGAGAGAGCGGCTCAAAAGGGCTGGGGCAACGTAATATTTGCGGCTATGACGCATGCGTTCTTCACACTCAGCGTTGGTATGGGTTCAATGAGTATTTTTGGAAGCTACTTAAAAAAGACACATAAGATAACAAACGAGTCTTTGAATGTAGTTATACTTGATACAACTATTGCTATTATGGCAGGTATCATTATTATTCCATCTTGCTTTGCTTATGGAATTCAGCCTGATGCAGGTCCTTCGCTTTTGTTTTTAACATTGCCTAACGTATTTAATCATATGGCGGGCGGCAGAATTTGGGGAACAATGTTTTTTATATTTATGACATTTGCTGCAATGTCTACGGTAATCGCTGTTTTTGAAAATATTATCGCTATGACAATGGAAATATGGAATATTACAAGAAAAAAGGCTGTTATTATCAATATGGGACTGATAATGCTGTTATCGTTGCCGGCAGTATTCGGTTTCAACATTCTTTCAGGAATACAGCCTATGGGTACAGGTTCAACTATTATGGACTTGGAGGATTTCCTTGTATCATATAATATACTTCCTCTTGGCGGTCTCGTATTTGTTTTGTTCTGTACAAAGAAGAACGGATGGGGATATGGTAAATTTGAGGAAGAGGTTAATACCGGAAACGGATTTAAGCTGCCTAGGGTTGTGAAGCCGCTTATGAAATATGTTATTCCGTGCATAATAGTTTTAGTGTATTTAAAAGGATATTACGATATGTTCAGCCCTATGGGAATGAAGACGCTTGCCATTTGGATGTTAGTAGCAGCGTTGTTCCTTGTAATGGTATTCGGATTTACGTTTAGGAAAAAAGAAAAGAAAACGAATTAAATTATAAAAATTGTTTTGAAGGGTGGTATATAAATGAGCGAACAATGTTCACATAACTGTGAGAGCTGTAGTTCTGACTGTGAGGAAAGAACTGCCGAACAAAAAAAGAATAACGAGAATAATTCAGGAGTAAAAAAGGTAATCGCAGTTATGAGCGGCAAAGGTGGCGTAGGTAAGTCGCTAGTAACTTCAATGCTTGCAGTAAATGCCGCAAAAAGAGGTTTAAAGACAGCTATACTTGATGCGGATATTACAGGACCTTCGATTCCTAAGTCTTTTGGTATAAAGAATAAGGCAAAATGCGACGCGGAGGGTACTGTTATTTTACCTGAGATAACTGATATGGGAATAAAAGTTATGTCGCTTAATCTGCTTATGGAAAATGAGACTGATCCTGTTATATGGAGAGGACCTATTATTGCAGGAACTGTAAGAGAATTTTGGGATAAAGTGGCATGGGGAGATGTAGATTGTATGTTTATCGATTGCCCTCCGGGAACAGGAGATGTTCCGCTTACGGTATTCCAGTCGCTTCCTGTGGACGGAATTGTGATAGTGACATCACCTCAGGAGCTTGTATCCATGATTGTCACAAAGGCTGTGAATATGGCAAAGATGCTTGACATTCCTGTTATTGGGATTGTTGAAAATATGTCATATTTTAAATGTCCTGACTGCGGAAAAATACATGAGATATTTGGAAAGAGCCGTATTAGTGATGTGGCAAATGAAAATGGTATAGATACGTTTGCGAAACTGCCTATAAATCCGGATAATGCCGCTTTGGTAGATTCAGGTCAAGCTGAGAAGCTTGATACATCGCTTGTTGATACTATTTTAGATAAAATATAAAAATAATTTAAGGCTAAAGTGCTGCTGATTGTTACTTAATTTGTGTTAAGTAATAATTGGCGGCACTTTTTTGCTTTATAAGATTTAGGGTGTTTTGACACATTAATTCTATAAAGCAAAACACTCCGTGAGGGTGCGACTGAACTATTTGTTCTGTGAAAGCACAGTTCGCGCAAATGAAGAGATAATTTATTATTGCATAATAAAAATAAATATGATATTATGAACATGTGAATAGATATTCATATGTTTTAGGCAGTGAGAAAAACTGCCGACGGATTGTCAGGAACTTTATGCTTTCACAATCCTGCTATAATATAAAAGGAGGGACTTATTTGAAAAAGGAAGACGAAGAATATTGTTGCGATTGTTTTGAAGTTCATTCAGATGTTGTGGCTGAAGTTGAGGCGCATTTGCAGGATGACAGCATATTGGAAAAAGTTGCCGATACATTTAAGGTATTTGGTGACAAAACAAGAATAAAAATATTATATGTGCTGCATACTAATGAATTATGTGTCTGTGATATAGCTGAGCTTCTCGGCATGAATCAGTCGGCCATATCACATCAGTTAAAAGTACTTAAGCAGGCTAAGTTAATTAAGAACAGGCGCGATGGAAAACAGATTTTTTATTCACTTGATGATTCGCATGTGAGAACAATATTAAGCATGGGTATGGAACATGCTATGGAACCGGAAAATAATATTTTAGATGATAAGGAGCAGAGTTAAGACTATGAAAAAGAAATTTAAGTTAGAAAATTTGGATTGCGCTAATTGTGCAGCAAAAATGGAGAATGCTATAAAGAAAATAGATGGAGTGACAGATGCAAGCGTAAGCTTTATGACACAAAAGCTTGTGATTGAGGCAGATGATGAAAAATTTGACGATATAATGCAGAAAGTAACGGCGGCTTGCAAAAAGGTCGAGCCGGATTGCAAAATTCTTATGTAAAGAGAGGTGCTTAAATGACTGGAAAACAGAAAAAAATGTTTTATAGAATAATTTTGGCAGGCTTGGTTTATATAGCACTTATTATTCTTGAACATACGGTTGCAGCGGAGTTTATGCAGATATTTCCGGCAGGGCTTATAGTATTTATGATACCGTATGCCATTATAGGGTGGGATATTGTTTACAGGGCAATAAGAAATATATTTCGAGGAAGTGTTTTTGATGAGAATTTTCTTATGTTTATCGCAACGGTAGGTGCATTTGTTATAGGAGAATATTCTGAAGCGGTGGCTGTAATGCTGTTTTATCAGATTGGAGAATTGTTTCAGGATTATGCGGTTAACCGTTCAAGACAGTCTATAGCAGAGCTTATGGATATATGCCCGGAATATGCCAATATAGAACTGAATGGAAAAATAGAGCAGGTTGATCCCGATGATGTGGAGGTCGGAACAACTATTGTAGTTAAAGCAGGAGAGAGGATACCGCTTGACGGAATAGTTACAGACGGTGAATCAATGATAGATACGTCATCGCTTACGGGTGAGTCTGTTCCAAGACGCGTTAGTACAGGCAGTGAGGTGATAAGCGGCTGTGTAAACGGAAGCGGTGTACTTTATGTGAAGACTACTAAAGAGTTTGAAGATTCTACGGTTGCAAAAATTCTTGAACTTGTTGAAAATGCCAGCAGTAAAAAGGCAAAGGTTGAAAATTTCATAACAAGGTTTGCAAGATATTATACTCCGATAGTTGTTATATGTGCGCTTATTTTAGCTTTTGTGCCTCCGATTATTGTAGGCGGCTGGGGTGAATGGCTTAAGAGAGCATGTATATTTTTGGTAATATCATGTCCGTGTGCACTTGTTATATCTGTGCCTTTAAGCTTTTTCGGAGGGATAGGCGCTGCATCAAAAAGCGGAATTCTTGTTAAGGGAAGCAATTACCTTGAACTTGTTTCTAAGCTTGATACAGTTGTATTTGATAAGACCGGCACACTTACAAAGGGAGAGTTTGCAATAAGCAAAATTGTGCCTGAAGATAATATATCATCAGAAGAACTTTTAAGGACAGCGGCGTATGCGGAAGCATTTTCCAATCATCCTGTTGCACAGTCTGTTAAAGATGCGTATGAGAAAAAAGCAGGACTTATCAATACGACAATTGTGCAAAACAGTGAGGAAATACCGGGGAATGGTGTAAAAGTCGAGCTTGGCGGAGTAGTCTGCATTGCCGGAAACTATAAGTTTATGGAAGCTGAGAATGTACAATGCAGGGAAGTATGTGAGGCAGGTACGGTTGTACATGTGGCAAAAGCAGGCATTTATCTTGGATATATATTGATATCTGATGCGATAAAGCCTGAGGCGAAGGAAGCTCTTTTGCTATTAAAGCAGGCAGGTGTAAAAAAGACAGTCATGCTTACAGGTGACAGGAAAGATGTCGGTGAAGCGGTGGCTAAGGAGCTTGGTATAGATGAGGTTTATACGGATCTTCTGCCGGCTGATAAGGTTAGCAAGGTTGAGGAGCTTCTTAAAAAATGTGGTGATAAAGGTGATAAGAAGCTTGCATTTGTTGGTGACGGTATTAATGATGCACCGGTGCTTACAAGGGCTGATGTTGGAATTGCAATGGGAAGCATGGGTTCTGATGCGGCAATTGAGGCAGCAGATGTTGTTCTTATGGATGATGATACAAGAAAGATTGCAAAGGTTGTTTCAATATCAAGAAAGACTCTTAGAATTGTATTGCAGAATATAATATTTGCATTGGCAGTAAAAGGATTTATACTTATACTTGGAGCGTTCGGTGCGGCAAATATGTGGGAAGCTGTGTTTGCGGATGTGGGTGTGTCAGTTATTGCCATTTTAAATGCAATGAGAGTATTAAGGGTAAAATAAATTATGGAAAAATACGTTATAATGTTTAAGGGTGGTGTTGAAACACAGGAGTTTTTCAGCATTGAGATAGCAGAAGCATTTAAGAAAAAAGGTTACAGGATTTACTGGTATGATTTGATAGTGAGTGAGCAGAGTGCAAATCTGCTCATTCGCTTTTATGAAGCTCATAAGAATGACAGGTTTGTGGCAGTTACGTTTAATTTCAGCGGTATAGCAGGTGAGGATGGGCTGTATGGTGATAATTTTGAAAGCGGAAATTTTTGGAATGATACCAAAATACCTGTATACAATATAGTTGTGGATCATCCTCTTTATTATCACAAATATATGCATCTGCGTCCTTTGAAATATACGCAGTTAAGTATAGACAGGAATCATGTCAAATATCTTAACCGCTTTTTTCCTGATGCAGACACAGCAGGAACAGACGGATTTTTACCGCTCGGAGGAACTGAGCTTAACAGCGGAGGGCGGATTATGCGTGACAAAAGGTATCTGGCTATGCAGGAAAGGCCGATAGATGTTATTTTTACCGGTAATTACACGCCTATAAAATATTTTGATAAATATATTGCAGGTATGGATAGAGAATATCAGGATTTTTATTACGAACTTGTAAGCGATGCGATAGAAAATACGGACGATTTAATAGAAAATCTTGCTGAAAGAAAAATAAGGTCTGAGCTGACTTGCGAAGAAGAGCTTAAAGGAAATTTGGTGAGTGATGATGAGTTAAGAAGCATCATGCCGAATCTTATGTTTGTCGATTTGTCCGTTCGTTTTTATTACCGTGCAAAAGTTATGCAGTCGCTTGTTGATGGCGGTGTTAAGGTTCATACTTATGGAGCTGGATGGGAATATCTGGAATGTAAGCACCCTGAAAATATAATCAGTGCAGGAAGCGTTAATTCTTTGGAATGTCTTGATATGATAAGCCAGTCAAAGATTTCGCTAAATGTTATGCCTTGGTTTAAGGATGGGGCTCATGACAGGGTGTTTAATACAATGCTCAACGGTGCCGTTTGTTTGAGCGATACAAGCAGGTATTTGTCTGATGAATTTACCGATGGCAAAGATATATTATTTTACCAGTTAAAGGAGCTTGACGGTCTGGCTGACAGAGTGAACAATCTGTTAAAAGATACGTTTAAGCTGACATATATCGCAGATAATGCTTATACGCGTTGCGCCCACAGACATACTTGGAATGAAAGAACAGAGAAATTGATTGAAATAATTGACAATCAGCGTTTTAAAGTGGTAAAATGAATAAGCTTGCGGATGTGGCGGAACTGGCAGACGCGTTAGATTTAGGTTCTAATGCCAACAGGCGTGCAGGTTCGATTCCTGTCATCCGCATATATTTTAATTTTTAAGAGAAGCTGGCATAGATATCATATTTTATATCTATGTTGGCTGATTTTTTTTGAAAAATTTATGAGGAGATGAAAGAGATGAATAATTCAAAGTTCAGATTATTTTTTCCGTGTTACTATTCATTTTTTGTAAATGGTGCACTTGTATTGATGGTAGGGGCTATATTGCCTTATATTATTGAAGAAATGGGGATAAATTACAGTATTGCAGGAGGTTTTCTTTCAGCATTTGCGATAGGTAATCTTCTTGCAAGCTTTGTAAATCCTGTTCTTGCAGCTAAAATCGGAAGAAAAGCTACAATTGTCAGCATGAGTCTTTTGATTCCGGTAATGTTTTTTGTAATTACGCTTCTTCCGCCGGTTCCTGTTATATATGTTGCATTTGTGCTTATAGGAATAGGAAGAGGTTCTGTAAGTATAATAAATAATGCTGTAGTTAATGATAATTCTGATGGGAAGCCTGCAGCTTTAAATCTTTTGCATATGGTTTTTGCTGTTGGAGCATTCCTTTCACCTTTCTTCACATCAATGTGCATTAATGCAGGATGGGGCTGGCGAACAGCTGCTTATGTGATAGTTGCGGGTGCAGCACTTGCCAGTTTATTTTATGGACTTATGAAGCTTGATTATAACTGGCCTAAGGAATCTAAGAAAGCTAAGGAAAAAGCTGAACAGTCAGATGAAAGTTGCGCAGTATTTTATAAAAGTCCTGTATTTTATGTAATGGGATTGCTTTTGTTTTTGTATCTCGGACTTGAAAATTGTGTTAACGGATGGTTTGTTACATATTTTAAGGACATGGGAATTATGAGTGCAACATATGCATCGGGACTTGTTTCAATCACGTGGATTATGGTTATGTTAGGAAGACTTATGACAGCAAAGCTTTCAACATTTATTGATAAAAATAAGCTTATTTTGTCATACTGTATAGCAACAGCAGTATTTTTCGTTATGCTTATAGCAACAAAAAATCTTGCAGTTATAACAGTATCAATAGCAGGACTTGGATTTTTCTTTGCAGGAATTTATCCTACAACAGTTTCAAGTGCAGGCAATGTGCTTAAGGGTTCAAATACGGGTATGTCAATGTTTCTTGCAATAGCAGCACTCGGCGGTATTGTAACTCCGCAGATAGTCGGTCTTATTGCTGATAATATGGGAATGGTTGCAGGAATAGTACTTCTTACCGTAAATGCAGCAGGTATGCTTATTACAGCCGCCGTAAATATAAAGATAAATTCAAAGACAGATACAACAAGATAAGCTTCAGAAAGAGGAGTTTTATAGTTTTATGGATAAAAACAAGACAATGACAGAGGGGTCATCATTTAAGATAATTATGGGATTTGCACTTCCAATGCTTTTGGGACTATTATTTCAGCAGTTTTACAGTATGGTTGATACAATAATAGTAGGAAAATGGCTCGGGGTTGATTCGCTTGCGGCAGTTGGTTCGACAGGCTCCATAAATTTTATGATTATAGGATTTTGCATGGGAGTATGCAGTGGTTTTTCAATACCTGTTTCGCAGATGTTCGGAGCAGGTGATCATAAAGCATTGAGGAAATTTTATGCTAACAGTATAAAGTTGTCGGCAGTGATTTCAATAGTCATGACTGTCATAGTATGTCTGTTGTGCTGGAATATTCTTGTGTGGATGAGGACTCCTTCTAATATCATAGAAGAGGCAAATGATTATATATTTGTCATATTTTTGGGAATTCCCACTACATTTTTGTATAATCTTTTGTCAGGAATAATGAGGGCTTTAGGTGACAGTAAAACACCTGTATATTTTTTGATTTTTTCATCAATTATAAATATTGTACTGGATATAGTATCAATAGGTGTATTTGGAATGGGAGTGGCAGGGCCGGCATGGGCAACTGTTATTTCACAGGGTGTTTCAGGAATTTTGTGTCTTGTATATATGATAAAGAAATTCCCTATACTTCATATAAATAGGGATGAGTGGGTTACGGACAGAAATTTTATAAGTAAATTGCTGTTCATGGGAGTTCCGATGGGTCTGCAGTATTCAATAACCGCAATAGGAAGTGTTGTTTTGCAGAGTGCCGTGAATACACTTGGTTCAATGTCAGTTGCTGCGGTTACAGCCGGAAGTAAAGTCAGTATGTTTTTCTGTTGTCCGTTTGATGCATTGGGAGCTACAATGACTACATATGCAGGACAAAATGTTGGAGCGAAAAAGCTTGAGCGTGTGGGAAAAGGATTAAAGTCGGCTGTTATGATAGGTGCTGTTTATTCTGTCATAGCATTTATTATATTAACCTTCTTCGGTAAAACGATTGCATTACTTTTTATGGATGCTGAAAATGTTGATATTTTAAATCAGGTTCATCAGTTTCTTGTTATAAACAGTTTATTTTATATACCGCTTACACTTGTAAATGTCGTGCGTTTTTGTATTCAGGGGATGGGCTTCAGTACATTTGCAATATTGGCGGGCGTAAGCGAGATGATTGCAAGGTCAATCGTTGCGTTTGGATTAGTTCCGTTTATCGGTTATACCGCGGTATGTTTTGCAAATCCGCTGGCATGGATTATGGCGGATGCTTTTCTTATTCCGGCATATTTTATTTGTGTTAAGAAGCTTCGTGTTTTATTCGGAGAAGGGAGAATAAATGAGGAAACGCAGAGAGGTTAAGGTTAACGGGCGTGCGATACTTACCATCGCACTTATAGTCATGTTAGTTGTTTCTTTTATTGTGGCAGCAGTAAGGATTAACCGCGAGACTGAAAAGTATTGTATTGATGCATTAGATGATGCAGTTATTGGTCTTGCAAATGACATAAAAGTGGACATGGGGGATTATTTGGAACAAATAGAATCAATTGCCAATGCAATAGGAACGTATGCTGGTGCTTCTTATGAAGATTATGCTGTGCTTTTGTCTTCATATTGTTCAGGTAATTTTATAGAAGATTTATATATATTATTTTCTGACGAGACGATGCTTATGAAGGACGGAAGTATTGCAGATATATCTGATGAAATATCGTTTGAAGAAGAAGCTGCGCTCGGAACGCATATTTCAGATAAAGAGTTTGATTTTAATGATGGAAAAACTCCGGTTGTTAAAATGTATGCTCCCATAACAAAAGATAACAAAACAGAGGCTATTGTTATAGGTGAGATTGCTCTTGATGCTGTAGCGAGGTTATACAATACTGCTATATATGACGGAGAGTGTTCAGTATATATTATCGATATTGTTACAGGTGACTTTCTCGTTGATACATGGCATGATGAGCTTGGAAATATAAGGGATTATCAGCCAGGGCTGGATGAAAAGAATTTTTCGGAATATGATTTTAATAAAATGCTTGAAGATGGAAGTGAGGGATATTTCATTTTTAATTCTGAACAGGAAAGAGAAAGCCTTTACTTTTATTCAAGAATGATTGGGGTAAATGAGTGGCGTCTTGGGATTTCTGTTCAGGAAAGTGTCGTTTTTAGTCATGCTGACAGGATGAAGACAATAATATATGATTTCGGTATTTTTGTGGCAATATTTTTTGTTTTATATATCATTGTGCTGTTTGTTAGCATACGCAAAGAAAATATAGTAAAACATAAGCAGATACAGATGATAAATTATATTTATAATGTGGAAAAGTATTTGTTTGTTGCGCACAGAAGCAGAGGGTATGTAGAAATGGCACTTGAGGCTGTAGGACAGATGACAACAGCTAAGTATGCGTTTTTTAGAATATTTAAGTCAGGTAGCCAGGATGAGATATTTGTATGGAGTGAAGAGGAAAATAAAGAAAATGAATTAAAGTTAAAGCTTGATAATATATCATTTTTTAAAGATTATCTTGAAAAAAATGATGTCGGTGAAGAAAGTGTAGTATTGTATAAAATAAATAGTTCAAAAAACTATTTGGGAAAAGATTATGATATGCTTCGGGAAAGTGGATTTGAGAGTCTGATGATTGTGCCTATAAAAGGTGTAGATGACAGGCTGGTGGGTATACTCGGAGCAATAAATATGAAGAAACGCTGGCATGATGCTGAGCTTTTAAGAAGTGTAAAATTAAGCTTTTCAATGTTTTACAATAACGTCAAGAACTTTAATAGAATTAAGCAGCTTAGCGAAACAGATTTGTTGACGGGTTTGCATAACAGAAATTGTTATGAAAGAAAGTTGTCATTTTATGTGAATTCAAAGTCTGCTGAATTAGCGTGTATATATGTTGATGCAAATGGTCTTCATGAGATAAATAATAAATATGGTCATGAGAGCGGAGATAAAATGCTTAAGAGTATTGCTGATGCGCTTGTTGATAAATTTGGAGAATCAGATGCTTATAGAACCGGCGGCGATGAATTTATAGTTTTTGTGACAGATAAGAACGAAGAATTTGTAAAAGACAGAGTGTCGCAGATAAAAGAGGAATTAAAAAAGTCTGGATACTATATTTCGGCCGGTGTAGGGTATCAAAGTCCTTTAGACAGTCTTGATGCACTTATAAAGCTGGCGGAGGACAATATGTATTGTGATAAGAATATATATTATGAGCAGCGTGACGATAAAGGGCGGAAGCAGGCAAGGTGAAGCGCGAAACAATCCGTGTAATCATATGAATTTAAAAAGGGAAGTCAATAGTATGGGTGACTTCCCTTTAAAATTTTTGAATACAGTTTAATCCGCAACCTGTGTTCCGTCGGTATTCATATGGAAGTTTTCGCGTATTATAAGCTCGGAAATCGGAACGAGTGTGTAGCCATCGCTTTGAAGGGTGGTGATAACATTTTCAAGTGCCTGTGCGGTAAACTTGGCTCCATTGTGCATAAGTATAATGGCACCGTTTTTTAAGGCTTTATGTTTTGTGACAGTTTTTATGATATTTTCAACACCGTAATCTTTCCAGTCGAGTGAGTCGACAGACCATTGTACAGGATAGTGGTTGCAGCCATATGTTGTTTTTATGAGAGTGGCATTGTAATCACCAAAGGGGGGTCTGAATAAAAATGCGTCATAGCCTGTTAGATTTTTAATGGCTTGGGAGACGCTCATAATCTCTTTTTTTTGTTCTTCAGCTGTAAGTTTACTCATCTGTTTGTGGTTCTGGCTGTGATTGCCGAGGTCATGACCTCGTTTGTGAATTTCTTTTACCATGTCAGGAAAATTTTCAACCCAGCCTCCGGTCATAAAAAATGTAACTTTTACATTATATTTGTCAAGAATATCGAGAATCTGTATCGTATCGTCAGCGCCCCAAGCGGCGTCAAACGAAAGCGATACATATTTTTTTGTGTCTTCGGAATTTTTAGATGCCATATCGACATTATAGATTGGCAGTGCTTTTTTTTCGGCTATACAGTCACCTTTTATGCTGCCGCCGCCTATTCCTGATTGGTTTGAACTGCCTCCTTCAGAATTATTGTTTCCTGTGGATGATGTTGTTTTTGAATCAGGATAAAGTGTTTCATTTGATAATCTGGTATTTTGGAAATTATTGCTTTCCGGAGCCATATAGAAACCGGCTCCTAAAGCAGAGCCGATAAGAATGATAATTGCAAGCTGAGCAAGATTTGTCATGTGCTTTAGGTTGATGACAGCTTTATGTAACATTTTTTTCACGCAAGTCTCCATTCCGGCGAAGTTTTTGCGCCATATATACATTTTTACTAATATATAAAAATCAGGCTTGTATAATGCAAACAAGGTTAATAAAAATATATATTATGACGATAAAAGAATATATAGGACATAGCAAAAGGAGTTGCGCGTCTTAAAGTATCAAAATTAATAAAGTTTCATTGCGTACAGGGAGGTATGATTATGAGGATTGATTCAAGTGTGGTTGCCATGCAGTCGGACAGATATTATCATTGTGTTGAGAACAAAAATAAAGCTTCTGTATCTGTCAGCGGCAGGGGAATGGCAGCTATGTCATTTTCTTATGAATCTAAAGAAAGACTTGAAAGCAGCCGGGAAAATTATTTTAACGGTGAAGCATCGATTTATTCCAACAATAAAATTCAAAAAAAAGACCCGGAAAAGCAGGATGGAAAAAAGTCCGGAAAGCAGTCTGAAGGGCAGGCAGCAGTCGTAGGTTTAACACAGAACACTAACATGTCACAGGGAAGTCTTACGGTTTCGGACACAGGTTCACAGCTTAAGCTGCATGTATTAAAATCACTTATTATGGCTTTAAGACGTCTTCAGATGTTGAATGCAAAGAAAGGACGACCTGTTGATAATTCACAGATAGAGCGGCTTGAGGAACTTTACAAAAGGGAACAGAAACGTATTGGAGGTTCTGTTACAGCTTCTGTGGGTATGAGTGCGGGCATGGGGACAGTTGTTCCTGTCCAAGGGGCAGGAATGTCAAATATGTCAGGGGCGACGGTGTGGCATAAAACGACTGTGGAGTCAGCATTTGTGGCAGAGACAGAGAATACTGCTTTTTGTGCGCAGGGAATGGTGCAGACTGCGGACGGAAAACAGATAAGCTTTAATGTAGATGTTGAGATGTCAAGGAGTTTTATGGCGCAGTACCAGTCTGTAAGCGAGGAAGAATACATAGTTACGGATCCGCTTGTAATAAATCTTGATACAGATTCAGCGACTGTTACCAACCAGAAATTTTTGTTTGATATTGACTGTGACGGAACAGATGACGAAATTTCATTTGCAGGTGAGGGAAGCGGATTTCTTGCTTTGGACCGTAACGGTGATGGTAAGGTTAATGATGGGAATGAGCTTTTTGGGACAAAGTCAGGAGATGGGTTTAAGGACCTTTCGAAATATGATAAGGACAAAAATGGCTGGATTGATGAAAATGATGATGTATTTAGCAGATTGAAGGTATGGACTAAAGATGATAATGGCAATGACAAACTTATAGATTTAAAAAAGGCCGGCATAGGCGCGCTTTATTTGGGAAGTGCAGGCACGGAATTTTCATTAAACAGCGAAGCAGGCAATAAGACAAACGGAATTATAAGAAAGACAGGAATATATCTTAAGGAATCAGGAGAGATTGGAACAATTCAGCATGTCGATTTGGCATTATGATAACAATAAATTGCTGTTTTTGGCTTTTTAATATAATTCTATATACAAATACAGTTAAAATGTTGTATTATAAAAAAGTGTCGTGATCGGCACTTTTTTTGAATTTAACTACGTGGAGGTAAGGATGAAATTTATTAAAATGCAGGGTGCAGGAAATGACTACGTGTATGTTGACTGTACAAAAAACATGATAGAAAACCCGTCTGAAATGGCAATACGTGTAAGTGACAGACATTTCGGAGTTGGTTCAGACGGAATGATACTTATAAAATCGTCTGAAAAGGCGGATTTTTTCATGGAAATGTACAATGCAGACGGTTCCCAGGGCAAGATGTGCGGCAATGGAATAAGATGCGTCGGAAAATTTGTGTATGATAATGGTCTTACAAATAAAACAACGGTCACAGTCGATACGCTGTCAGGAGTAAAGACGCTTGAACTGCATTTGGGAGAGGACGGTAAAGTAAGCAGTGTTACGGTAAACATGGGTGCACCTGTTCTTGAGGCTGAACTTATCCCGGTAAAACCTGAACTTTTCGGAGTAGAGGCAAAGGACAGCATTATTTCAAAAAAACTTACCGTGGCAGGAGATTCATACAATGTGACATGTGTGTCAATGGGAAATCCTCATGCTATAGTTTATCTTGATAATGATATTGATATAAAGAAATTTGATATAGAAAAAATTGGCCCATATTTTGAGAATCATGAAGCGTTTCCTGAGCAGGTAAATACTGAATTTATACAGGTCGTGGATAGAAAAAATCTTAATATGCGTGTATGGGAAAGAGGCTCAGGTGAGACATTTGCATGTGGAACAGGGGCATGTGCGAGTCTTGTGGCAACTGTTTTAAACGGAATGTGTGATGATGAGGCTGTGCTTCACCTTTTAGGCGGAGATTTAAAAATCACATGGGACAGGGCAGAAAATGTTATTTATATGGAAGGTCCTGCCACAACAGTATTTACAGGCGAATTAATGTAAGAATAGGGAGGCGTTGAATTATGATGACAGAACAGAAAATGGATGAATTTTTACAGGTATTATCTTCAAGCGCACCGGTACCGGGCGGCGGCGGAGCAAGTGCATATGTTGCGGCTATCGGAATGGCACTTGGCGCAATGGTTGCAAATCTTACGACGGGTAAGAAAAAATATGCTGAATATCAGCAGGAAATAGAGGAAACGATTGATAAGGCTGATATTTTGGTAAAAGAGCTTGCTGTGTTTATGGATAAGGATGCGGAAAGCTTTGAACCATTGTCAAAGGCGTACGGACTTCCTAAAGACACACCGCAGCAGATTGAGGAAAGAGCTGTTATAATGGAAAATGCTCTTGTTAAGGCAAGTGAAGCACCGCTTGAGCTTATGGAAAAAATAATAGAGGCAGAGGAAGTGCTTGACAGACTTTCGATTATAGGAAGCAATCTTGCAATAAGTGACGCAGGGGTAGGCATACAGATGGCAAAGGCCGCTTTAAACGGAGCTTCGCTTAATGTATTTATAAATACCAAGCTTATGAAGAACCGTGAAACAGCAGAAATGATGAACAAAAAAGCGGATGAGCTTTTGTCTAAGGGTAATGAAATTGCCGATAAGGTGTTTGCTGTTGTTATGGGAAAAATAAGATAAATATTAAAGTGTATGTAAGATGGAGGCGTATTAAATAATGGAAATATTAAAAGGTTTACCTGTAGCTGAGTCAATAAATGAAAAGCTTATTGCGCAGCTTGAAAATTTTGAGGGAGCGGTTCCGCACCTTGCAATAATCCGTGTGGGCGAAAAGCCTGACGATATGTCATATGAGCGCGGTGCAACAAAAAAGATGGATAAGATTGGCTTCAGATGCACATCCTTTGTGTTTGACGCAGATATAGACAATGATTCATTTCAGAAAGAGTTTGACATTATAAACGACGATGATGATATAGACGGTATACTTCTTTTAAGACCGCTTCCAAAGCACATTGATGAAAAATCAATTCTTGACAGAATTGACCCAAGAAAAGACCTTGACGGAATTTCTGCGGTTAATATGGCTAAGGTTTACAGCGGTGATGAGTCAGGTTATGCACCATGTACTGCGGAGGCCGTTATAGAGATGCTTGATTTTGCAGGCGTTGATTTAAAGGGTAAAAATGTGGCTGTTGTCGGAAGAAGTCTTGTTATCGGCAAACCGGTTTCAATGCTTTTGATGAAAAAGAATGCTACTGTGACAATTTGTCATACAAAGACTGTTGATATGCCGGGAATATGCAAAAAAGCAGATATTGTTGTGGCGGCAGCAGGAGTTGCAAAGATGATAAATGAATCATACATAGGAGAAAATGCAGTTGTTATAGATGTCGGAATAAATGTTGATGAGGACGGCAAGCTTTGCGGAGACGTTGATTTTGAGCGTATTACCGATACAGCGTCAATGGCGACACCGGTTCCAGGAGGAGTGGGTTCAGTCACAACATCTGTGCTTGCAAAGCATTTGATGAAAGCTGCAAAGGCAAGAGTGTAAATTTTGTGCGAAAATAAATTTGCCATATAAAATGTGCTTGAAATCAAGTATTAGTTATGTTAGTATGGTGATAATATTAGAAAAGGCTAAGAAAGAGACTGCTTCTTATGGAACCTGACAGGAAAGCTGTGCCATTGACTGAGAGCACACGCAGGGAATTATTAAGCGGAACACTCCGGAGCCGGGTGGCTGATGTCTTATAGATTTAGGCTGCCACGTTGCACGCGTTAAGTGTTAAGAGGAATTGCTGAAAATTCGGAGCATAGTATAATTATAATTGTATATGCTTTTATAAATTTTGGCAGTTTAAAGCGGGTGGTACCGCGGATATTGGTTAGTACATTATTCGCCCCGGGATACTTATTGTATCCCGGGGCGTTGTAATTGAAAGGAGATTAAAATGTCAAATATTTACAGAGACACAACATTAAACAATGTAAGTGAGCAGGATATCGGAAAGCAGATTAAGGTATCAGGATGGGTTGAGAATATCCGTGACCATGGTGGCGTGTCATTTATTGATTTAAGAGATATGTATTCGGTTCTTCAGGTGGTTATCCGTGAACCTGAATTGTTAAAAGGAATTAAGAAAGAAGAATGTATAAGCATAGAGGGTGTTATTGAGCAAAGAGATGAGGAAACATATAACCCAAAGATACCGTCAGGTACTATTGAGCTTGACGCAAAAAATATTACTGTTTTAGGACAGGTTTATACAACTCTTCCTTTTGAGATTATGACATCAAAGGAAGTGCGTGAGGACGTACGTTTAAAGTATCGTTATCTTGACTTAAGAAATCAGAAAGTTAAGGATAACATTATTTTCCGTTCTAAGGTCATTTCATTTTTACGCGAAAAGATGACAGAGATGGGATTTTTAGAAATACAGACACCAATACTTTGCGCATCATCACCTGAGGGCGCAAGAGACTATATTGTTCCGTCAAGAAAGTATAAAGGAAAATTCTATGCTCTTCCTCAGGCTCCTCAGCAGTATAAGCAGCTTCTTATGGTATCAGGATTTGATAAATACTTCCAGATAGCACCTTGTTTCAGAGATGAGGATGCAAGAGCGGACCGTTCACCGGGTGAGTTTTATCAGCTTGATTTTGAGATGAGCTTCGCAACTCAGGAGGATGTATTTAAGGTTGGAGAGGAAGTTCTTACTGCAACATTTGAGAAATTTGCACCGGAGGGCTATGAGGTTACTAAGGCACCTTATCCTATCATAAGCTACAAGCAGGCCATGCTTGAATTTGGTACAGATAAGCCTGACTTAAGAAATCCGTTAAGAATTATAGATGTTACTGATTTCTTCCAGAAATGTACATTTAAACCGTTTATCGGAAAGACAGTAAGAGCAGTTAAGGTTCATGCAGATATGTCCAAGGGATTCCATGAAAAGCTTCTTAAGTTTGCAACAGAAATCGGTATGGGAGGTCTCGGATATCTTGAGGTGCTTGAAGATTTATCTTACAAGGGACCTATTGACAAGTTTATTCCTGAAGAAATGAAAAAGGATTTCCTTGAACTCGCAGGCTTACAGGCAGGAGATACTATTTTCTTCATGGCTGACAGAGAGGACAGAGCTGCATATTATGCAGGCATGATACGTACGGAATTGGGCGAAAGACTTGGTCTTATTGAGAAGAACGCTTACAGATTCTGCTATATAAATGACTTCCCTATGTTTGAAAAGGACCCTGATACAAAGCAGATAGGCTTTACACATAATCCGTTCTCAATGCCTCAGGGAGGACTTGAAGCATTAAATACAAAGGATCCTCTTGATATTTTGGCTTATCAGTATGACATAGTATGTAACGGTATTGAGTTATCATCAGGTGCGGTAAGAAACCATGATATGCAGGTGATGGTTAAGGCATTTGAGATAGCAGGTTACGATGAGGAAGTGCTTAAAGAAAAATTCGGAGCTCTCTACAATGCGTTCCAGTTTGGTGCTCCTCCTCATGCAGGTATGGCTCCTGGTGTTGACAGAATGATTATGCTTCTTACAAATGAGGAAAATATCCGTGAGGTTATTGCATTCCCTATGAGCGGTACAGCACAGGATCTTATGTGCGGTGCTCCAAATGAAGTTACCGAGCAGCAGCTTAGGGAAGTTCATATTAAGGTAAGAGATTAATTTTAAAGTTGCTTAAGAAATGGAGATTAATGTGAAAAATCATGTTTATACGATGATTTTTCACATAGTTATTTGTGCCGGAGCGTCACAAATAGCCTTTGATGGCAGATTTGCCCCGTTGCTTACGCTCTGGAATGGAGGTTAAAATGGCTAATGTTATAGATGATGCTACAATAGATTATGTTGGTATTCTCGCTAAGCTTGAATTAAGCGATGAGGAAAAAGAGCAGGCTAAGAAAGATATGGCAAATATGCTTGATCACATTGATAAATTAAATGAGCTTGATACAACAGGCGTTGAACCGATGTCGCATGTTTTCCCTGTGGAAAATGTTATGCGTGAAGATGTTGTTACTAACGGAGACGGAAGCGAGGATACTCTCGCTAATGCTCCTGAAAGAAAGGACACTACTTTTGTAGTTCCTAAGACTGTTGAATAGGAAGGATAGTGCTATGAGTTTATTGGATTTGACAGCAGTAGAGCTCGCCGAACAAATCAAGAAGGGGCAGACTACAGCGGTAGAAGCGATGGAAGCTGTAATTGCGCAGATTGACAGTCGTGAGGAAGAATTAAACTGCTATGTGACAATAGATAAGGATGCGGCAAGAAAGGCTGCCAAAGAAGCGCAGGAGGCCATTGAGGCAGGTAAGCTTACGGGACCTTTGGCAGGTGTGCCTGTAGCAATAAAGGATAATATGTGTACAGAGGGTATGCTTACCACGTGTTCATCTAAAATATTGGAAAATTTTGTACCGCAGTTTTCAAGTGAGGCCGTTATTAAATTAAAGGAAGCAGGAGCCGTTATTATCGGTAAGACAAATATGGATGAATTTGCGATGGGTTCAACTACTGAGACTTCAGCATATGGCGTGACAAAAAACCCTGTAAATCCTGAACATGTTCCGGGAGGTTCGTCAGGCGGTTCAGCAGCGGCTGTGGCAGCAGATGAATGCTTTTTTGCACTTGGCTCTGATACGGGCGGTTCAATCAGACAGCCTGCGTCATATTGCGGAGTTGTGGGAATGAAGCCGACTTACGGTACTGTTTCACGTTACGGTCTTATTGCGTATGGTTCGTCACTTGACCAGATTGGACCGCTCTGCAAAGATGTAACTGACTGTGCAGTAGTAATGGAAGTTATCGCGGGTCATGACAGAAAGGATTCAACATCTGTAGAAAGAAAAGATACTGACTTTACAAAAGCACTTGTAGACGATGTTAAAGGGATGAAAATAGGCATACCTAAAGATTATTTCGGTGAGGGACTGGACCCTCAGGTAAAGGAAGCTGTACTTAATGCAGCAGAGATTCTTAAATCAAAAGGTGCAATAGTTGAAGAATTTGATTTAAGTCTTGTTGAGTATGCAATTCCTGCTTACTATACTATTGCTGCAGCAGAGGCAAGCTCAAATCTTGAGCGCTTTGACGGTGTTAAGTACGGTTACAGGGCAAAAGATTTTGAGGGACTTCACAGCATGTATAAAAAGACACGTTCACAGGGCTTCGGTGCTGAGGTTAAAAGAAGAATTATGCTTGGTTCGTTCGTGCTTAGTTCAGGTTATTATGATGCGTATTATCTTAAGGCACTTCGCGTTAAGGCTCTTATAAAGAAAGCTTTTGATGATGCATTTGCAAAATATGATGTTATTTTGGGACCAGTTGCACCTACAACGGCTCCAAAGCTTGGTGCATCATTAAGTGACCCTATAAAAATGTATTTAAGTGACATTTATACAATATCTGTAAATCTTGCAGGACTTCCGGGAATAAGTGTTCCGTGCGGAAGAGACAAAAACGGTCTTCCTATTGGTGTACAGCTTATTGCTGACTGCTTTAACGAGAAAAAGCTTATTCAGACAGCTTATTCTTACGAGCAGAGCCGCGGAAAATTTTAATAAAGTGATTTTGTAATTCTTGAATAAGGAGAGGTAAGTGAAGATGGCAAAGAAATACGAAACAGTCATTGGGCTTGAGGTTCATGTTGAGCTTGCGACCAAAACAAAGATATTTTGTGGATGTTCCACTGCATTCGGCGGAGCACCTAATTCACATACATGCCCTGTATGTACAGGGATGCCGGGCTCGCTTCCCGTATTAAATAAGCAGGTTGTTGAATACGCGGCGGCGGTTGGGCTTGCGACAAATTGTACTATAACGAAGAATTGTAAGTTTGACAGAAAGAATTATTTCTATCCTGATAATCCTCAGAATTATCAGATTTCACAGCTTTATCTGCCTATATGCCGCGACGGACATGTTGATATTACAATGTCTGACGGAACCACAAAGGCTGTGAGAATACATGAGATACACATGGAGGAGGATGCAGGAAAGCTTATACATGACGATTGGGAAGATGTATCTTTAGTAGATTATAACCGTTCAGGCGTGCCTCTTATAGAAATAGTATCTGAGCCTGATATGAGAAGTGCAGACGAGGTTATAGCATATCTTGAAAAGCTGCGTCTTATTATACAGTACCTCGGAGCTTCTGACTGCAAGCTTCAGGAGGGATCAATGAGAGCTGACGTAAACCTTTCTGTAAGGGAAGTCGGAAGTGAAGAGTTCGGAACAAGAACTGAAACTAAGAACCTTAACTCATTCAGTGCGATAGCAAGGGCTATTGAGGCTGAAACTAACAGACAGATTGATTTGCTTGAGTCAGGAGAAAAGGTCATTCAGGAGACAAGAAGATGGGATGACGGAAAGGGTTATTCATATGCTATGCGTTCAAAAGAGGATGCGCAGGACTACAGATATTTCCCTGACCCTGATTTGGTGCCTTTAAATATAAGTGATGAGTGGCTTGATCAGATTAAGAGGCGTCAGCCTGAATTTAAGACAGAGAAAATGGCACGTTATAAGGAGGAGTTCGGAATTCCTGATTATGACATAGACATTATAACTGATTCTAAAAAGCTTGCTGATTTGTTTGAGCAGACTACAGCTATATGTAATCAGCCCAAGAAAGTTTCAAACTGGATTATGGGTGAAGTCATGCGTATTTTAAAGGACAGAAGTCTTGAACCTGATGATATAACATTTTCGCCTGAAAATCTTGCAAAGCTTATCGCTCTCGTTGAGGCAGGAACAATCAATGGCTCGGTTGCAAAAGACGTATTTGTAAAGATATTTGACGAGGATGTTGACCCTGACAAATATATTGAGGAAAACGGACTTAAGCAGGTTAATGACGAGGGCGAATTAAGGACGGTTATCGAGAAAGTTATTGCTGATAACCCTCAGTCAGTATCTGATTACCGCGGAGGAAAGGTTCAGGCAATGGGATATCTTGTCGGCCAGACTATGAAAGCCATGAAGGGTAAGGCAAATCCGGGAATGGTTAATCAGATTTTGAAAGAGCTATTATAGGGAAAGTTGAGCGGAATAGAGGTTAGTGTGAAAAAACATGTTGATACGATGTTTTTTCACACAGCTATTTGTGACGCAGGCGCCACAAAATAGCTTTTATCGCAGAATCAAACGGGGATATTCGCAATCAGCTTTGCTGCTTGCGAATGAATATCATTATGCAAGGCATTCTGATATTCAGATTTGACTCGCGATTCCTCCGACGCAAATGCGTCTGCGGAATAGAGGATAATATGGATTTTGAGGTTAATGTTCCACAGTTTAATGAAAGAACTGTGAGTATTACTGAGTTTGGTGCTGACAGCAGACAATGTGATTTTAGTGACGGAACAAAAAATGCGGCGGCGATAAATGCAGCCATAGAAAGTGTCAGCAGTGCAGGCGGCGGAACAGTAACGGTACCTGCAGGAATTTGGATTACAGGTCCGATTACGCTTCTTAGCAATGTAAATCTTCACCTTGAGAAGCAGGCTTTACTTAAATTTTCAAAAAATATGGATGAGTATCCGCTAATCATCACTAATTATGAGGGACAGGAGTGTATAAGGACTGTCTCTCCGCTCACAGCGTCAAACGTTGAAAATGTTGCAATAACAGGCGAAGGAGTTATTGACGGAAGCGGTGATTTATGGAGACCGGTAAAGCAGTTTAAGGTTACTGATAAGCAGTGGCAGAAGCTTCTTAAAAAGAGTGAGTATGTAATTGAGACAAAGGAAAAGGGAATATGGCTTCCGACAGAATCTGCTTTTAAGGGAAATGCCGAAAATATTCAGGGAAAAACAGAGAGAGACATAGACAGAGCCAAAGATTATTATGATTTTTACAGACCGGTTATGATAAGTCTTAAACATTGTAAAAATGTGCTTTTGGACGGAATTACATTTATGAATTCTCCTGCATGGAATATTCATCCGTTTTTCTGTGAAAATCTTACGGTCAGAAACTGTTCGATAAATAATCCGTATTATGCACAGAATGGTGACGGAATAGATGTTGAATCATGCAAAAAAGTTCATATTCATGATAATGTATTTGAGACAGGTGATGATGCTATATGTATAAAATCCGGAAAAAATGCAGAGGCGAGAGCTTTTGAGGGTCCTTGTGAGGATATATATGTTCATGACTGTGTTGTTAATGAGGGACATGGCGGCTTTGTTGTAGGCAGTGAAATGTCAAGAGGCGTAAGAAATATTAAGGTTGAACGCTGTACATTTATAGGTACCGACGTAGGCGTGAGATTTAAAAGTGCAATGGGACGCGGCGGTGTTGTGGAAAATATCTGCATCAGTGATATAAATATGGTAAATATAAAGAATGAAGCAGTTATTCTTACAATGGGATATGTGCTTAATCTTTTAAACAGAAATGAAACTATTGCACAGGAAGATGAGTCAGATGTTCCATATTTTAAAAATATAAGCTTTGACAGAATTAACTGTGTCGGAGCAGATATGGCTGTAAAAATAGAGCCAATTGATAAAAGACCTGAAACAATTTCGGATATCAGTATTAAAAATTCGACATTTCTCAGTAATAAAGAAAATGTTGTAGCAGGCGAAAATATTGTGTTTAATAACACAAGCTTTAATATTATATGAAAAAATCCGCAAGACCGTATTTTAACGGTTTTGCGGATTTTTTGCTGTACGAAAATTTTCTGTTATATTTCCATAATTAAAGCAGTGTGTTAAAGGTAATTAAAATTGCATGTTAAAGTCTGGTTAAATTATGAAATGTGTGATTGTCTTTCTTCAAATTCATCAAAAATATACATGAGCATGTCAGGCATTCCGACAAATTCACAGCCATAAGAGTATTCGTTTGAATCTTCAATAGGCTGGCAACGTATGATTTTTACTACGCAGTAGAGCAGTTCGTCATCAGAACCTAAGCACAGCGCTGCATTAAAATAGTAATCGACAGGCAGCACGCAGGCCGATTTGAAACCTATTCCGCTCTTTGAGACATTTACAACGGTAATAGGAGCATTAATGTTTGAGATTCTTATGTTGTCCTGCTTAAAAAGAGACGATACATTGAGCTGTAAATTTGCACTGATTCGTTTGTGACGACGTTTTTCTTCCATATGTGTAACCTCCTTGTATTAAAGTGATTTATTATTATGATTTTGTGATGAACTGCGCATAATAAGTTCACGGTATTCTTTCGGCGTTTTTCCAATCTGCTTTTTAAACATTTTTGTGAAATAATTTACATCAGGAATACCGCAGTGCTGTGCAATAGTCTGTATTTGCAGAGATGTGGAATTTAAAAGTAAAATACTGTGCTCTATGCGCCGGCGGTTTACGTATTCTGTAAGTGTTACTCCAGTTTCTTTCTTAAAAAGAGTAGAAAGATAGCTTGGATTTACATTAAGTTTATGTGCAAGTGTGTTTAAAGTAAGGTCTGCCGTCAAATCGGAATCCATTTGTGTTATAACTTTTTGTATAAGCAGGGAATAACCTTTCATAGAATGGTTTTTTACTAAGAGGCAGTATTTGTGAACCATTTCATTTTGAAGCTTTCTTGCGGAATCAAGAGTGGTGATTTTTTCTATTTTGTATGCAAATTCCGAAGAAAGCCTGTCTATATACAGCGGGTGAACTCCGCCCTGTTCAGCAGATTTCCTGAGTAATGTGTTTAATATAATTGAATAATTTTGTATGTTGCGGATTGGGTCAACTGCACGCTGTTCTGTATGGAACACAGAAAAACTGCCTGAAACGAGATCGGCTTTATTTTTTAATCCCAAAGATACCGCCTGCATAACCTGATTTTCAATTTCGTATTGATTTTCAAGGGCTTTCATAAATGTCGTTGAATCAATCTGGGTCAAAAGATTTGTCTGTACATCTGATGATATTTTTTCAGGCGCGGTATTGTAGTCGATATTTTCAACAGTGAAATTGTCAAGACTGTTCCACATTTTTTCACCTAATGTATTCATAAGTACAAATAATTGATTATCTGAGTCCATATAGGGAATACTATTGAAGTATTTTTCAAGTGATATAAACATCTGGGCAGGTATATCAAATATTTCCATAAATTCAAGTATCTTTTGACGAGTTATTTCAACTAAAGTGTACGGACCTATTATAAGCTTTGTTTCCTGCTCAGTGTCTGGCAAGTCAAGAAAAAGATATGTAGAGTAAAAGTTGTCCGTAAATTTATATATTGTGTTTGGTTTTGTAGAATTCCAAAGATATGAAAGCAGTTTTTCATAGGAATCTTCCATTCCCAGAAGTTTTCTTAATTCAAAGTCTATTTCTGAAATATTTTTAAAGTCTTTTGTTATAAATGTAGACTTCAAATGGAAAAATTCAAGGAACCGTGTGGTAAATGATAATTCGGAATCATAAAACATGGTTGTCCCCACCTCCATGCATACTATTTTTATCTATTATCGTACAATTTTTATATAAAATCAAGTGGTAGTAAAAATTGTACTATAACAAATAAAAATATTACTCACACAATAAATTTTTGGTTGTTAGAATGAACATAAAGAAACACATGCATGAGTTAAGAAACAAAACAATAACACAATAAACCTAAATATTAAATAAGGAGGTATTTATCTATGAAAGAACAAAAGCAGTTCAGACCATTTGGTCTGAGAGACAAACTGGGTTACCTTTTCGGTGACTTTGGTAATGATTTCACATTTATTTTATCATCAAGCTTTCTTATGAAGTTTTACACTGATGTTATGGGGGTTGAGGCAGCAATAGTCGGTATTGTAATGATGGTTGCACGTTTTGTTGATGCCTTTACCGATGTAGCAATGGGACGTATATGTGACAGAAGCAGGATGACACCTGTAGGAAAGTTTAAGCCGTGGATAAGAAGAATGTGCGCACCTGTTGCAATCGCATCATTTCTGATTTACCAGAGCGGATTGGCAGGGATGCCGATGGCATTTAAAATTGCATATTTATTTGTAACTTATATATTGTGGGGCTCAATTTTTTACACATCAATCAATATACCATATGGCTCAATGGCATCAGCTATTTCATCAGAGCCAGGCGACAGACAGTCACTTTCTACATTCCGTACAATGGGCGGAACTTTGGCCGGCCTTATAATCGGTGCAGGTGTACCGCTTATAGCTTATGACAAGATTGACGGAAATGCAGTTCTTAATGGCGGAAGATTTACGGTAGTTGCAGGAGTATTCTCGCTGCTTGCAGTAGGCTGCTATCTTTTATGCTATTCGCTTACTACAGAGCGTGTAAGAACAGAGGCTTCAGCAGAGGCACAGAAGAACAACAGTATTCTTACAATGTTTAAGAATGCATTAAAAAACAGAGCACTTATATCAATCATAGTAGCTTCAATAGTAATGCTTTTGGCTCAGCTTACAATGCAGTCAATGGCTAACTATGTGTTCCCTAACTTCTACAGAAATTCAGATGCTCAGGCGGCTTCAACAGTTCTTATGATGGTGGGAATGCTTATAGCAGCAGCAGTGGCAAAACCTCTTGCAAAGAAATTCGGCAAGGCGGAGGTCAGTATCGTATCAAATCTTTCAGCAACAGTGGTTTGTATAGCATTGTTTATAATCAGACCTCAAAATGTATGGGTTTATGTAGGTTTCCAGACACTTTGCTGGCTTGGACTCGGTATTTTCTCAATGGTTGTATGGGCTCTTATTACAGACGTAATTGACTATTCAGAGTTAAAGAACGGTATACGTGAGGATGGTTCTGTTTATGCACTTTATTCTTTTGCAAGAAAATTAGGTCAGGCAGCGTCAGCAGGACTTTCAGGTGCATTGCTTTCACTTGTTGGATATTCTCAGGCAACTGCATTTGAAGATAGTGTAGTAAACGGAATATTTAATATAGCAACACTTGTACCGGGTATCGGATTTTTACTTCTTGCATTGGTATTGTGGTTCTGGTATCCGCTTCACAAAAAGCAGGTTGATGCTAACGTAATTGCTCTTAAAGCTAAACATGAAAAAGAAGGACAATAATTGGTTCGTTTTTACACTCTATATAAAATATAAAACACGGATTTAAAGGAAGGAGTAACAACTATGAGAGAAATTATTAATTTTAATTTTAAATGGGCTTTTACTAAAAATGCTTCGGAGGTTCCTGCAGAAATGCCTGAAAAATGGGATTTTGTAACACTTCCGCATAGCTGGAACAGCATTGACGGACAGGATGGCGGAAATGATTATTACAGAGGCACGTGCTACTATGCAAAGGAGCTTGCAAAGCCTGATTTGCCGGAAGCAGACAGATATTATCTTGAAATTAAGGGTGCAAATTCATCTGCTGATGTATATGTAAACGGAAAAAAATTAGCTCATCATGACGGAGGATATTCAACATGGAGAGTTGATATGACAGATGCGCTTGACAAAGAGAATTTAATCGTAATTGCGGTTGATAACTCAGAGAACGACAGAGTTTATCCTCAGATGGCAGATTTTACATTTTATGGCGGTTTATATAGGGATGTAAATATAATTGCTGTAAGTGAATCGCATTTTGATCTCGATTATTTCGGAGGTCCTGGTATAAAGGTAACACCAAAGATTGAGGAAAATGACGCAGATGTGGAAGTCGAGGTATATATCACAAATCCGAAGAGCGGACAGGAGCTTTCTTATACAATTTTTGATAATGAGGGAAATGAGGTTGCAAAGTTATCAGTTCCTGTTTCAGAGACAAGCACGACTTTCAATATAAAAGATGTGCATTTATGGAACGGAAAGAAAGATCCATATCTGTATACAGCAGAGGTTTTATTAAAGGAAAATGATGAGGTAATTGATAATGTGAGTACACGCTTCGGATGCCGTACATTTAAGATTGATCCTGAGGAGGGATTTATATTAAATGGTGAGAAGTATCCTTTGAGAGGTGTTTCACGCCATCAGGACAGATGGGGATATGGAAATGCACTTCTTCCTGAACATCACAGAGAAGACATAGATTTGATTTGCGAACTCGGAGCAACAACAATAAGACTTGCACATTATCAGCATGACCAGTATTTCTACGATTTGTGTGATGAGAGAGGTCTTGTTATATGGGCTGAAATTCCTTATATTTCAAAGCATATGCCAAACGGAAGAGAAAATACAATTTCTCAGATGAAGGAGCTTGTTACACAGAATTATAATCATCCGAGTATTGTGGTATGGGGTCTTTCTAATGAAATTAGTATGACAGCAGTAGATAATGATGATATGCTTGACAATCATAAGGTGTTAAATGACATGGTTCATGAGATGGATAGTACGAGACTTACAACGATTGCATGTGTATCAATGTGTGATATTCATGACCCATATGTTCAGATACCTGACGTAGTTTCATATAATCACTATTTTGGCTGGTATGGCGGAGATACATCAATGAACGGACCTTGGTTTGACAAATTCCATGAAGAATTTCCAAACATTCCAATTGGTGTGAGTGAATATGGCTGTGAGGCACTCAACTGGCATACATCAGACCCGCAGCAGGGAGATTACACAGAAGAGTATCAGGCTTATTACCATGAGGAGCTTATTAAGCAGCTTTATACAAGACCTTATATATGGGCAACACATGTATGGAATATGTTCGATTTTGGCGCTGATGCAAGAAATGAGGGCGGTGAGAACGGGCAGAATCATAAAGGCCTTATGACATTTGACAGAAAATATAAGAAAGATGCATTTTATGCATATAAGGCATGGCTTTCAGATGAACCATTTGTACACATTTGCGGAAAGCGTTATGTTGACAGGGTTGAGGATGTGACTAAGGTTACAGTATATTCAAATCTTCCGGAGGTTGAGCTTTTTGTAAATGGAGAAAGCCTTGGAAAGCAGGAAAGCAAGGAGCATTTCTTCTACTTTGAAGTTCCGAATAAAGGATTATCAAAACTTACTGCTGTTGCAGGCGATTGTAAAGATGAAAGTATAATAAATAAGGTAGACAAATTTAACGAAGATTACAGATTAAAGGAAAAGAGTGCAATTCTTAACTGGTTTGATATTACGGCTCCTGAAGGATATTTATCACTTAATGATAAAGTGAGTGACATAATGCTTCACGAGGATGGAAGAAAATTGTTTATGGGAATTGTAGGCGGATTCGGACAGGGTTCGGATGTAAAACCGGCTGGCTTTGAAATGAATGAGGGCATGATGAAGATGATGGGTGGATTTACGCTTATACGTCTTGTAGGTATGCTTGGTACTGCCGGAGTTAAGGTTACAAAGGAGCAGCTTTTAGCTTTAAACGCAGAGTTAAATAAGATTAAAAAGTAATATTTTTGAAGCTTTGGACATGCGGAATTTGTATCTTTGGCAATTGATGCAGATTCCGCGATTGAATTAAAAATATGTGCAGGAATGGAGGATGTTAATATGGAAATGACATTAAGATGGTACGGTTCTAAATTTGATACGGTAACGCTTAAGCAGATAAGGCAGATACCGGGTGTTACAGGCGTTATTACTACATTGTATGATACAGAGCCGGGAGAGGTGTGGAGCCGTGAACGCATACGTGCTTTAAAAGATGAGGTTGCAGCTGCCGGTATGCATATTGCCGGAATTGAGAGTGTGAATATACATGATGCGATTAAGACAGGGGCACCGGAGAGAGAGCAGTATATTGCAAATTATATAGAAACTCTTGAAAATCTGGGTAAAGAAGATATTCATCTTGTCTGCTATAATTTCATGCCTGTGTTTGACTGGACACGTACTGAGCTTGCAAGGTTAAGACCGGATGGTTCTACGGTTCTTGCTTACACACAGGAAGCAGTTGATGCACTTGATCCTGAAAAGATGTTTGATTCAATTTCAAAGGACATGAACGGTACTATTATGCCGGGCTGGGAGCCTGAGAGAATGGCCCGTGTTAAAGAGCTTTTTGAAATGTATAAGGATATTGACGATGACAAACTTTTTGAGAATTTAAAATATTTTCTTGAAAAAATCATGCCGGTTTGTGATAAGTATGATATAAATATGGCTATTCATCCTGATGACCCGGCGTGGAGTGTATTCGGACTTCCGCGTATAATAATTAATAAGACAAATATACTCCGCATGATGAAAATGGTTGATAATCCTCATAATGGCGTTACATTCTGTTCTGGTTCATATGGTACAAATCTTTCAAATGACCTTCCGGACATGATTCGTTCGCTTAAAGGAAGAATACATTTTGCTCATGTAAGAAATCTTAAATTCAACAGTCCTACAGATTTTGAGGAGGCGGCTCATCTTTCTTCGGACGGAACATTTGATATGTATGAAATAATGAAAGCGCTTTATGACATCGGTTTTGATGGTCCTATACGTCCTGACCACGGACGCATGATATGGGATGAAGTTGCAATGCCGGGCTATGGTCTTTATGACAGAGCTTTGGGCGCGGCATATCTTAACGGTTTGTGGGAAGCTATTGAGAAAGAAGGTGCGCGGAAATGAGCAATAAAATGGAGTTGACTAAGAATGGATTGGAAAACAGACAGGCTTGGGAAAGTGCCGGCTATATTCTTCCAAAATTCGACAGGGAAGAGGTTGTAAAGAAAACAAAAGAAAATCCATTCTGGATACATTTTGGCGCCGGCAATATATTCCGTGCATTTCAGGCTAACGTTGTGCAGCAGCTTTTAAATCAGGGAATTTTGGACAGGGGATTAATTGTTGCGGAAGGGTATGACTATGAGATAGTTGAAAAAATGAACCGTCCGCATGATGAATACACTATTCTTGTGACATTAAAGGCAGACGGTAATGTTGAAAAGACTGTTATTGGAAGTGTATGCGAGTCATGTGTTCTTGATTCTGCAAATGAAAAAGAATACAGCAGACTTAAGCAGATTTTTTCAAAATCTTCACTGCAGATGGCGACATTTACAATTACTGAAAAAGGCTATAGTCTTGTAAATGGTAAGGGGGATATATTGCCTGATGTAGCGGCAGATTTTGAAGCCGGACCTGAAAGACCTGCAAGTTATATCGGTAAGGTTACATCGCTTTTATATACACGTTTTAAAAACGGGGCAGAGCCTATAGCAATGGTCAGCATGGATAACTGCTCACATAACGGTGATAAGCTTTATGACGCAGTAAAGGCATTTGCTGAAAAATGGACTCAGAACGGGCTTGCAGACAAGGGATTTCTTGATTATGTAACTAAGAAAGAAAAAGTTACATTTCCGTGGACAATGATTGACAAGATAACTCCGAGACCTGATACATCCGTCGAGCAGATATTAAAAAATGATGGAATAGAAGGACTTGAGCCTGTAATCACCTCAAAAAACACGTATGTTGCACCGTTTGTAAATGCGGAGGAATGTGAGTATCTCGTTATAGAGGATAAATTTCCAAACAAAAGACCTGAGCTTGAAAAGGGCGGACTGATGTTTGCCGATAAGGAGATTGTTGATAAGGTTGAGAAGATGAAAGTCTGCACATGCTTAAATCCTTTGCATACAACGCTTGCTGTATTCGGATGCCTTCTTGGATATACAAAGATTTCCGAAGAAATGAAAGATGAGCAGCTAAAGAAGCTTGTTGAGCATATAGGATATCAGGAGGGACTTCCTGTTGTTGTAAATCCGGGAGTTATAAATCCTAAAGATTTTATAGATACAGTGCTTAACGTAAGATTTCCGAATCCTTTCATGCCTGACACACCTCAAAGAATTGCGACAGATACATCGCAGAAGCTTGCTATTCGTTTTGGCGAAACAATAAAGGCATACGATGCAGCCCCAGACAGAAATGTAAGTGATTTGAAATTTATTCCGCTTGTATTTGCTGGCTGGTTAAGATATCTTCTGGCTGTTGATGATGAGGGCAGAGATTTTGAGTTAAGTCCTGATCCTATGCTTAGTTCCGTATGCTCGTATGTATCAGTATTTAAGGATAAAATCGGAAGTGGTGAAGAAATCAGTGAAGAAGAAACTTTAAAACAATTAGAACCGGTGCTTAGTGATTCTAAAATATTCGGTGTTAATCTTTTTGATGTAGGTTTGGCATCTCTTGTATGTAAGTACTTTATAAGTATGATTAAAGGTAAAGGTGCTGTAAGAGATACATTAAAAAAATATATCTATTGATTTTGTATTGACACTGGTATATAATTCCATTATGCTTGCGGCAGTTTGTCTGCATTCATATAACTATTGAAGAAAAGGATGGAAACTAAACATGAAAAAGTTGGATTTACTTTATGAAGGTAAAGCAAAGAAAGTTTACACTACTGAAGATCCCGATGTTTTAATCGTTGATTACAAGGATGATGCGACAGCATTTAATGGCCTTAAAAAAGGTACAATCGTTGGCAAGGGTGCAATCAATAATAGAATGACAAACTTCCTGTTTAAGAAGATGGAAGAAAAGGGTGTTCCAACACATTTAGTTGAAGAATTAAGCGACAGAGAGACAGCAGTTAAGAGGGTAGAAATTGTACCTCTTGAAGTTATTATAAGAAATGTGGCTGCCGGAAGTTTTTCGAAGAAGCTTGCTGTTGAGGAGGGTACTGTACTTAAGTGTCCTACTTTGGAATTCAGCTATAAGAATGATGATTTAGGTGATCCATTTATTAACTCATATTATGCATTAGGCCTTGGTCTTGCAACACAGGAAGAAATCGATAAGATTACAGAGTACGCATTCAAGGTTAATGAAGTTTTGATTGATTACTTTAAGGGAATCGGTATTGAGCTTGTTGACTTTAAGATTGAATTCGGACGCTATAAGGGTGATATAATACTTGCTGATGAAATTTCACCTGACACATGCCGTCTTTGGGATATCAATACAAGAGAAAAGCTTGATAAGGATAGATTCAGAAGAGATTTAGGTAATGTTGAAGATGCATATCAGGAAGTATTTAAGAGACTTGGTATTCAGTAAATAATGCAGAAAGGCGGATGGATATGAACGACAGATATCAGACACCACTTGCGGAAAGATATGCAAGCAAAGAAATGCAGTATATTTTTTCACCTGATATGAAGTTTAAAACATGGAGAAGACTTTGGATAGCTTTGGCTGAGACAGAAAAGGAGCTTGGTCTTTCCATAACTGATGAGCAGATAGAGGAATTAAAGGCAAATAAAGACAATATTAACTATGAAGATGCTAAAAAGCGTGAAAAAGAAGTAAGACACGATGTTATGTCACATGTTTACGCATATGGACTTCAGTGCCCTAAGGCAAAGGGAATTATACATCTTGGAGCTACTTCATGCTATGTAGGTGACAATACTGATATTATTGTTATGACAGAAGCATTAAAGCTTGTTCGCAAAAAGCTTCTAAATGTTATAAATGAGCTTTCAAAATTTGCAGATAAATATAAGGCGCTTCCTACACTCGCATTTACACATTTTCAGCCAGCACAGCCTACAACTGTAGGTAAGAGAGCAACACTCTGGCTTAATGAGCTTGTGATGGATTTGGAAGATGTAGATTATGTATTATCTACAATGAAGCTTTTGGGATGTAAGGGTACAACAGGTACACAGGCTTCATTCCTTGAATTATTCAATGGTGACCATGAAAAGATTTCTCAGATTGATAAAAAAATAGCTTCTAAGATGGGATTCGATGAATGTGTTCCTGTTTCAGGACAGACATATTCAAGAAAGGTTGATACAAGAGTACTTAATGTGCTTGCAGGAATTGCAGCGAGTGCTCATAAATTCTCAAATGATATACGTCTTTTACAGCATTTGAAGGAAGTAGAGGAGCCATTTGAAAAGTCACAGATTGGTTCATCAGCCATGGCTTATAAGAGAAATCCTATGAGAAGTGAAAGAATAGCATCTTTGGCAGATTATGTTATCTGTGATGCTCTTAATCCTGCCATTGTATCTTCGACACAGTGGTTTGAAAGAACACTTGACGATTCAGCTAACAAGAGACTTTCAGTTCCTGAGGGCTTCCTTGCTGTAGATGGAATACTTGATTTATATTTAAATGTTGTAGACGGACTTGTAGTATATGAAAAGGTTATCGAGAGAAGACTTATGTCAGAGCTTCCGTTTATGGCAACAGAAAATATTATGATGGATGCTGTTAAGGCTGGAGGAGACAGACAGGAGCTTCATGAAAGAATACGTGAACTCTCAATGCAGGCAGGAAAGAGAGTTAAGCAGGAGGGACTTGATAACAATCTTCTTGAACTTATTGCTGCAGATACGATGTTTAATGTAACATTAGATGAGCTTAAGGCAAAATTAGATCCGTCAAAGTATGTAGGCCGCTCAAAAGAGCAGGTTGAAGAATATCTTGAGAATGTAATTAAGCCTATTCTTGCTGATAATAGTGATGAGCTCGGAATGACAGCAGAGATTAACGTATAATATTAAAGTGTCAAAAGGTCTGATTCCGCTTGCGTTTTTACAAAAGCGGAATAAAGACCTTGGGGCACGTTCTAAAAAAGCTAAAAGCGGAGCATAATCTGTATAAAAAAATTTTTAAAAAAATTAATGAAAAGTGCTTGACAATGCTAAGTTGTGATAGTATACTATACAAGTCAGTTCGTTTGAACAAGACTTTATGGGATCATAGCTCAGCTGGGAGAGCATCTGCCTTACAAGCAGAGGGTCATAGG
>ENA-ORMO01000818-ORMO01000818.1-human-gut-metagenome-genome-assembly--contig:-NODE-818-length-40360-cov-7.192854_pt1 | contig 40360 bp, 42 predicted proteins | sample MGYA00242106_ERZ509001 | MGnify/ENA primary metagenome ERZ509001 (study PRJEB26280, sample SAMEA2338736) | human gut metagenome | biome: human gut; feature: human-associated habitat; material: faeces...
CACCGGCTTTGTCAGTTTCTATTCCGTTTACCTGAACCGTTCCACTGTCTTTTTTTTGCAGTCCGCAGAGAATAGAAATGGTTGTACTTTTCCCTGCACCGTTTACTCCAAGAAACGCAAACAATTCTCCTTTTTTCACACTAAAGCTCAAATCACTTACCGCTTTAACTTCGCCAAAGCTTTTATTCAGGTGGCTGATTTTAATTATATCTGATTCCATGTTTGCTCCTCTTTCCTATATAATCACAAAAGACGCAGGCAATAAAATTGCTGCTCTGCGTCTTAGTGTCTGGTGTCTGTCACTCTTAGTAATTAATCACTATCATTCTGCATTCTTCACAGCAGTTCGCTTCTACTCTTATCCTGTGACTTGGTTTGAGTTTTGTTATTTCTACAAAACCCTCTGCATTTTTTGCATTCTCAAAAACGCCCGGTACTTCATTTGCAAAGCTGAAAGCTCCGTCCTTACTGCTGAATAAATATCCTTTTCTCATTTCTTTACCACATTTTGAACACTTCATCTTCTAATCCTCCCCCTGTACTTTCTTCTGCTCGTTCCAATTATAATATTCTTACCTTCATCCCCTTGTTGGTTACCATTTGGCAGTTTATATTATAGTAACCAAATGGTAACTTGTCAATCTTTTTCTAATTTCTTATCAGAAGTATATACTCACTGTTCCTGTGCTTTATTCCTGCTTTCCAACACTTCAGCACCATAACCACATATAAATGATCCAACAATAAACATAATGCCTACAATGATAGAAGCCTCATTATCAAAGTTTAAGTCTGACCATTTATCTGCCATCACATTCATAAAACCTATTATGATTCCCTGTACGATTTCCGCTAAGACAGCACACCCCGTTGGAATAACGATCATCAAAATTCCAAGTCTTCTCAATTCTCTGGCTCCTATATGCGTAAATGGCGTACCAGAAGCCTCAGCATTGCGAAAATAAAACTCTGCAAATTTTGCAAGTACAGCCTGCCCAATACATACAATCAAACATGCCACCAGCGTTGTACTGATCCCCTTTATGTTGTACATATTCTTTTATCTCTTCAAAGTCCTTAGTAAGTCTTATGTACGCAAGGGTCACTCCTTCTTCTTCCGGACTTTTTACAAGTTTTTCCGTTACCCTCATGTGTATTTCCTTTCCGGCTAAATCATATTACCAATTTGCTACCATAATTACTCTATCGTGATTCAATTTCATTGTCCATACGCAGACAACTAACATGCACAAAACCGATGCCAAGATGCATAATAATCCCAGTTTTCGTCAATAATACGAAAGCAGTACAAACCTTATCAGATTCGTACTGCCAACCTCATATCTAAAAAATCTGCCTCGGCAGTTTCTTTTTCGCTTTATATGGGAATTGCTTATCAAACTCCTCTGCTTCCTGCTCATCTACAAGATAACCCTCCGGTGTTGCATACTCTCCTGTAATTCCATCAAAATAACCCGGTATCAGTTCCTTACACAGAAAGAATGATGCATCTTCCCCCTCCGGCAATCCATGATATCGGATACCATACTCGTTTGCCTGCTTAAAACCGCTCTTTCCATAAAAATAAATATTTCCTTCAAAGCACAGCGCTCCACAGCCAAGCTCTGCAGCTTTCTCCAATGCATAATGCTCCAGGCATCCGGGGCGGTATACATTCCCAAAACTATCCCTTACCAGATTTTCTACTTTTCGATATTCATTTTTTTCTTCTAAACGGATTACTATATTATTTTTCATGATCTGATTCTCCTTCACTTCAAATTTTGTACTAGGCTTTTTATAGCTGATACAAATTCATCTTTTACATTTTCCTTATCTTCTGCTCCATCATAAAGGCTGTAATAAAAATGCATGACAGCATAGAATCTGACAGCTTTATCCTTAGCATTTGTAAATCCCATGCTATCAAATAAATCTTTCACATAGGATGCAGGTCCAGCTACGAGATACTGCTGATATAAATTCTGCATCTCTTTACTGTGAAACTGCTCGATTGTCAGCATCTTCCGAAACGATGATGCAAAATCATCCTCTGTCCAGTATTCATACATTGACTTGCTGTATTCCACCAAATCATCCAGAGACACATTCTCATACTGTTCAGGCATTTTTTCTTTTTACTCTTCCGGCATATCATATTCGGATGCCTGTTCACCATCTTGCTGTTCCATACGCTGCACAATACAGTCAAAAATATCTCTTTTGCTTTTGTAATGGCGGTACAATGCCCCTTTTGTCATATCAAGTTCTCCTGCTATCTGGCTGACTGAGACAGCCTCATAACCATCTCTGGCAAACAAATGCAGTGCTACAATCAATATTTCTTCTTTTCTATTACTCACGCTGATAACCTCCAAGTTAAAATAAACGACCGTTTACATTTTTGTAATAGTAAACGGTCGTTTATTTGTCAAGACTTTTCTTTTTGTTTATATTATCTCTTTTTATAAATCAGAAGTTCTGGATTTTCACCAGCTTTCTCATATGTACATACTAGAATAAAATCCATACCTGCCAGAATACCGAAGCACCTGTCTCCTCCAAATTCAGACTCCAGTTGATTCCCCAGATAGGTTTTCTGATCATCAAGGAATTTCACTTTTTGACCATTAGGCAGAGTATAATCCAGATTCACATATTTCCCCACAAGTGCATTTAGTTTGTCTACCCTTGGAAGTCCGTCTATATGTAGATCATTAATTTCATTTATCAATTGCTTTTTAAACTCTTCAAACTGCCCATTGTCACTAAGCTCATCATATCTTTTCCAGTAATCTAACTTTGGAAGCATTTCTTTCAGATAAGTGCGTGCCTGTTCTTCGGTAAAGCTTTCATTTACCATATTCTTTACACATACATCAATCAATTCATCCATATCGTTATATGTGTATGTTCCATCTGCATAGCACCATTTACAATACTCCTCATTTAATGTGCCATCCTTATCACGTCCCAATATGGAATCATCATCAATTGGCATCCCGCAGCACTGACAGATCAGCTTTCTGGGTTCTCCCAAAAGCGTATTGATTGAAACATCAAATTCTTTCGATAAGAGCTTAAGTGTATCCGTATTGGGAACGGTATCTCCATTTTCCCAACGTGATACTGCCTGCCTTGTTACCATAATTTTATCTGCCAGCTCGTCCTGTGACATTCCTCTTTCAGTACGAAGTTTCAAAATAATATTTTTTGTTTCCATCGTCGTCACCTCCATAACCATATCATACAGATAAATTCATGTTCTGAAAAGCAACCTGCTGTTGCCATACCATGTCTATATGATTTGATCAGCACTCTTTGGTCATGACTTTCTTACACCAGGTTCTTGTCTTACAGTGAGGACATTTTAAGTATCCCAACAATTCAGATAATTGTTTCTGTGTATACCCTTTTGCCTTTCTTTCATTAGAAATAAACTTTCCAATTTTCACCTGATCCATTGTTTTCCTCCCTTTCTGCCCCAAGTGTAGTATAAAAAATAGACACTTCACACCCACGTAGCGTAGAGAATGGTGAATATATGCGGATTCTACGCTTCGTAGAGTATAAAATATCTACTGATTTCTTGTTTGATCCATATCAGTTAATCTTTTAATATATCTTATCAACCTCAGCTTTATACACTTCTTCAGTATGAGCATCAAAAAGTACCCACTCCACCAGATCAAAACAATCTAGATTATCCTGCAAGAATCTGTTGACTGTACTTACCGCAATCTTTGCCGCCAACTCAACCGGAAAACTATATACTCCCGTTGATATGGAAGGAAATGCAATAGACCTGATTCCATTATCCATTGCCAGCTTCATAGAATTAAAATAACAGTTAGCAAGAAGTTCCTCTTCTCTATTCCTGCCGCCGTTCCATATCGGTCCTGCAGTATGAATCACGTAATCGCATGGCAGCTTATAGGCTTTTGTTATCTTTGCTTCTCCTGTCTCACATCCGTGAAGTGTCCTGCACTCCGCCAGAAGTTCCGGTCCTGCTGCTCTGTGAATCGCACCATCTACACCTCCTCCGCCAAGAAGGGAGTTGTTTGCTGCATTTACGATTGCCTGCACATCGGTAACTTTTGTTATGTCACCTTTAATCGTCTTAATCAAATACATTGTTTAATATTCCTTTTCTATCTCGCCATCTATTCCATACATTTTCTTGAATGCATCAAGGTCTGCTTGGTTCTTAATCAGCATAACCTCCTCTATTTTACCTGTATGAATATCTTTAAACCCAGCTACTTGCTCGCCATTACATATGCTCACTTTGATTACTGGTTTCTTATTTTCTTTATCATATGTCTTTGTAGCTGGCTTTTTCTTAAATAGACCCACTCTGTGCACCTTCTTTTAACTTTGCCATTGTCTCGATAATAATCATATATTTCTCCACCCGGTATCCAGATTTGTGTCTCATTTATCTTATCAAGTACAGCTTCAACAATCTGTTCATCTGCCAAAGAATCAGGTGCTTTATCATGTTCTGTTACATACTTTCTGTATTCTTCATACACCCAGCCTGTAATCTTATCCTTCTGTTTCATCTTGAGATTACTAATATAGAAAAAACATCAGCCACAGGACTTTATCATTGTACGTATTTGCCTGTAATTGCAAAGCCATGATCCATAGGTCCGCTTCCGGCACCCAGATCCAGCATGGCAGACAGAGCACCTGAAATATAGTCTTTTGCCCGTTCTACAGAGATTGGCAGATCATAACCCTTAGCCAGATTGGCTGCAATAGCTGAGGAAAGGGTACAACCGGTTCCATGAGTATTGGGATTATCAATATGTTTTCCCTCAAACCAACGATAGCCGTCTTTAAAGTACAGCAGATCATTGGCATCATTTAGCTGATGTCCGCCTTTACATAAAACAGCACACTGATACTGCTGTGCAATCTGCCTTGCTGCTTCAATCATATCTTCTCCACTATGGATTTTCATGCCGGTAAGCACCTCTGCCTCCGGGATATTGGGAGTCAGAACCGCTGCCAGGGGAAATAGCTCCTGTTTCAGAGTATCAACAGCATCCTCACTGATCAGTCTTGCCCCACTGGTTGCTACCATAACAGGGTCTACCACAATATTCCGGGCCTGATACTTTTTCAGTTTTCGAGCTATTACAGAAATCAGTTCACGGTCTGATACCATTCCGATTTTCACTGCATCAGGAAAGATATCTGTAAAAACACTGTCCAGCTCCTGCCCCAGAAATTCAGGTGTTGCATTGAAAATGGCGTATACACCTGTGGTATTCTGAGCTGTCAGTGCAGTGATCGCGCTCATGGCATAGACACCGTTTGCCATCATGGTCTTAATATCTGCCTGGATACCGGCACCTCCACTGGAATCACTTCCTGCAATTGTTAAAGCTGTTTTTCTCATTTTAATCTCCTGCCTTTAATTATTCTTCTCTTTTGCTATCTCTGCTGCAAGCATCTTGCAGGTTTCATTTTTCAAGTTTTCTGCTGCCTTTTTTATATCGCTCCGGGCATAAATAGCACTGATCACTGCGACTCCACAGATACCCGTTCCTGCCAGTTCTTTCACATTTTCTTCAGTGATGCCGCCAATGGCAATAACCGGAATGGAAACCGCCTTACAAATATCTCTCAATGTGTCAAAGGATATTTCCCTGGCATCCGCCTTGGAATCTGTGTGAAATACAGCTCCTACTCCCAGGTAATCGGCTCCCCGCTCCTGGGCAAGAACTGCCTGCTTTACTGTCTTGGCTGTAACTCCGATAATCTTATCCGGTCCCAGCTTGGCTCGTACATCGCCTGCTTCCATATCGCTCTGTCCCACATGAACACCATCTGCGTTGATGGCAACAGCAATATCCACATTATCATTTACCACAAAGGGAACCTGATATTCCCTGCAAAGCTTCTGCAGTTCTCTGGCTTCCTCCAGAAAATGTTCTTCATCCAGTTCTTTTTCCCGAAGTTGTAAAAAGGTTACACCACCTTCCAGACTTTCTTTTACTACGGAATACAGGGTGCGTCCATTTAACCAGTGACGGTCTGTAATAGCATATAGTTGCAGATTCTTTCTGTCTGCGTTTGTTTTTCTTTCCAAAATAATAAGCTCCTTATGGTTTTATTTTCATATTTTTCAGATACTTTTTTCAGGAGAAATTCTTTTTGCCGATTTTTCATACTTATGCTCATTCTTCTGTTGTTTCTATTTTTTATCGTAGCATTATTTTATCATATTTCACTTACAGAAGACAGTATTTTTCTTAATTTGCTGCCATAATCCTTCCCTGCTGCCCAGCCCCCGCCATAGGGGTTTTCCTGGATCCCCAGCCACTCCACATAAGGAGCAGTCTCTCTGGTTACATAGTCAAAGCGCTCATCCACGCATTCCTGATTCAAAGCTTCGGAGGATGCATAAGCCTTCAGATGCTGTACCTGTGCCCGCAGTCCTGTACGGACATCAGGGAAAGAATTTCCCTTCACTCCGTTTCCGGTTGTTCCCAGTCCTGCAAAATTAAACTGGGTAATCTCAGAATCGCCACCATAAGACAGCCATCCGGTTTCCAGCATGGATTGTGCAAATACCACCTCTCCACGGACATTTTCAGCATTGGCTTCCTCAATGATAATATTACAGAAAGTCTCAATATCCGGTGCCCCACCTGCCCCCAGTGCCTCCTCCGGATAAGGAATACCCTGCTCATTATACAGAGAACACATGGCATCTGCTGTTACAGTGGTTCCACCCATAATCGTATAATACCCATAGGTGTTATCTGTGGGATCCTCATTGGAAATCACTGTATCTGAGGATTCTTCCAGATATTCAGGCTTTGATATCTGTCCTTCCCCTGAATGATCCGGTTCCTGACTGTTATCCGATAGTGTCTGATCCTGCCCGGCACTTACGAAAGCAGGTGCCCCGAACATCAGGGCACCTGTCATTGTCATAAGCAGCCAGAAATATTTTCCCGGCACTTTTTTCATCTTATGCGTTTACCTTTCTCATTGCAGCTTCTACTACATGACCAACCAGTACAGAAGTTGTAACACTTCCAACACCGCCAGGTACAGGTGTAATAGCATCTACGATAGGCTCTACTGCTGCGTAGTCAACATCACCACAGAGTTTGCCTTCTGCATTTACGTTAATACCTACATCGATAATTGTCTGGCCTTCTTTTACATATTCAGCACCAACAACACCTGCACGGCCTGCTGCTACAATAATAATATCTGCTTCACGTGCTACAGACGGCATATCTACGGTTCTTGTATGGCAGATTGTAACAGTTGCGTTTTTCTTAACCAGCATCATTGCTGCAGGTTTACCAACAACAAGGCTTCTTCCGATCACTACTGCCTTTTTGCCTGTGCAGTCGATTCCGTAATGATCAAGAATTTCCATACAAGCCTGTGGTGTACATGGCGGGAAACCGATCTTTTTGCCTGTGAATACACCGGACATGGAAAGGTCTGTCATACAGTCAACGTCTTTTTCAGGAGCAAGTGCATTCTCGATCACTGCCTGATCCAGATGTTTTGGAAGCGGACGGAATAATAATACGCCGTGAATGCTGTCATCTTTGTTTACTTTATCGATTGTTGCAAGAAGTTCTTCCTGGGAAACATCTTCCGGAAGTAAGATTTTTTCACATGCAACGCCTAAAGTTTCGCAACGTTTTGTTGCTCCTCTTTCATAGGAGATATCGCTTGGGTTTTCACCAACACGGATGATGCAAAGGGTAGGATTTACTCCTTTTCCCTGAAGCTCTGCTACGTTTGCTTTGATTTTCTCGTTTAATGCTGCTGTTACTTCTTTACCTAATAACTGCTTAGCCATTTGTCGTTCCCTCCGAAATTATACGTTATTATTCTATACTGTATCTGAATGATTTCAGCATAATCGCCTCATAAATCATATGCACTCTGTAAAAAAATACATCTCAATAAATAATGTTACACTTTATTAAAAGAGACGGAAAACAATACAGAAATTTCTATTTTACTATTATTTCAGTCTGCCAAGTACGCTGTTAAATGTGTCATCTGCGATCTTTGTATATTTTTCAAGCATCGCATCTGCTTTTCTGTTTAATTCTTCTGCATACTCTCTGTCAGCCATGGATTTTGTGTTGATGTATACGTTCAGGCTGGCACCCTGTAATGCTGCCTTACAGAAAGCTGCACCAACACCTGCATCACTGATAGCAAGCTTGGAGCCTTTTGCGCCGAATTCTACGATCAGCTCGATCGCTTCACAGCATTTCTCCATGATTTCCATAGGAACGGAGCAGGCATCTTTTAATACGATCTCCATGACTCTTGCTTTCTCAGCTTTTTCTTCCTCTGTCTCTTTTGGCATTCCATATGCTTTGGATAATGGTTCGAATACTTCAGCATCACGTTCGATCAGACGAAGGAAATCCTTCTGAAGCTGATCACATTTTGCCTTTAATTCATACATTTCTTCTTCAACATCCGCATATTTCTTTTTTCCTACAGTAAGGCTTCCTACCATATTTCCAAGAGCAGTTCCTACTGCACCAACTAATGCAGACGCACCGCCGCCGCCCGGAACCGGAGCCTTAGATGCCAGAACTTCAACGAATTCTGTACATGTACTTGTTGAAAATCCCATTTTTTCTCCCTCTTTCTGTTTATATTTACTTATTTGACTCTGATATTTGCGGATTATTCTGCTGTTTCCATAATCCTGATATCATTTGTCATTTCTGAACGCATTTCAGATATGCTTTCAGAGAACCAATGATCACATCTCCCATAACTGCCATATCCTCTGCCTGGAAAGAGACAGGGAAGTTGTCAGAAAAGAGAATCTGTGAAGACGGCGGAAATTCCTCATCGCCTTCCCAGAGGATCATCTGTATTTTATATTCCGGAAAAATTTCTACTTCATAGGCAATATCTCCATGCTTTACAGGGATGGCACTGATATGCTCCATGATCGCCTTAAAATCTCCCAGACGATTTCCATAGGAAAATGCCAGACGTTTGATGCATCTGCCGTCAAACTGTCTTAAATATACTTCTCCCCATGGCATCTCACGGTATGTTTTAAATTTTCCGGAACTCTCAGACTTCAGACCATTTAAAAGAAAACGGATGGTCAGAATCCTTGCATAGATCATATTCTCCAGCGGATAAAAGCACTTATCATCCGGCGTATGTGTTACTTCAAAATCCGGCCATGTAATCTGATACTGTGTTCCAAGAAAAGTTAAAGTAAGTTTTTTTGTTTTTTCATCGTAAGGAATAGACAGTCTGGAAGCAATTTCCTTCGGATCTGCAGCTGCAAACTCCTGAGTATAATGCTCCCATGGCATTCTTTCCTTACTGTCTTTTTCATAATTTAAGTCATTTAAGCTAAATGCCATATAAATCTCCATAAGCAGGGCAGATCAAAGGAATCTAAAGATCTGTCCTGTTATTTTTATTTCTCTAGTAGATATTCATAATTTCTCATATAGAAATTACTGAAATTCATCAGCGGTTCTGGATCTCTTCCATTACAGTTGGGAACATACCTGTATCTGTATGAGGAATGAAACATGCACCAACAAATTCATCCATATAGATTGGCACTGTAGAAAGTTCCATATATGTCATATTGGAAGCAAGTTCATAAGTCTTCTTCTCTGCCGGTGTTGACAGAAGCATCAGATAGGCACCTGTCAGAGAGGAGTTACCAATGTAGTGGAATTTCTCAATAGGGATATCCGGGAACATACCGATGTTGACTGCGTTCTGCATGTTGATACCGCTTCCGATACCGCCTGCAACATATACGTCATCGATCATGCTCACATCGAAATCCAGAGAAGTGAGCATTGTACGGATTGCTGAGAAGATGGCACCTTTGGCACGGATGAAGTTGTCAATATCAACTTCTGTGATCTCAACATCTTTTACAGAACCTGCCTCTTCCTCAAATGCCAGGACATAGCTGCCCATTCCGTATTTGTCATGTTTGATTCTCTTTCCTTCACGGATAAATTTACCCTTGGGGTTGATGATTCCGCAGATATAAAGTTCACTGATCACATCGATGATACCGGATCCACATAAACCTACAGGTTTGGTTCCCGGATCACCTACGATCTTGTAGGTGGGCTCCATAGTCTCTTTGTCAATGGTACATGCTTCGATGGCTCCATCTGTAGCACGCATACCACAGCTAATGTCACCACCTTCAAAGGCAGGACCTGCAGAACATGCACAGCTCATCATAAAGTCTGAGTTTCCAAATACAAGCTCTCCGTTTGTACCAAGGTCGATAAACAGTGAAAACTCCGGCCTGTTCCAGATCTGGCTGACCAGGGTTCCGGCTGTAATATCGCCGCCTACATAGCTTCCGATATTCGGCGCCATAATAATATGAGCGTCTTTATTGATATCAATTCCCACATCAGAAGCAAAGAGGGAATTGGTCTTAAAGAATGCAGGGATATATGGTTCTGTACGCAATGGATCAGAATTAATTCCTGCAAACAGATGATTCATAGTTGTATTAGATGCCACGCACATTCTATATATGCGGTTTTTCGGGAATTTGGCACTTTTGCACATCTCGCTGATCATCGGATTGATGGTTTCTTTGATCACAGCATCCTGCAGCTTTTGCTGGCCGCCCGGTTTCTGTGATTCTACAATTCGGTTAATAACGTCTGCACCGAAACGGATCTGTCCGTTTCCGGCAGAACTCTTTGCCAGAATTTCACCGTTTTCCATATTGATCAGTACAGCGGAAACAGTTGTTGTACCAATATCGATTGCCAGACCACCGATTACTACATCTTCGTCTTTACCGAAGATATCATACACAAACATATCGTCAGAAGTAGCGCGGATCACACATTTTACTGAAAAATTACTCTCTCTCAATACATCCGGAAGCTTTTTCAGAACTGCATAAGGGATTCTGACTCTGCTGATATTCAGATACTTCCGCAGTGCTCTTGTAAGTCTCTCGTTATCCGGCATTGTGTCATCCAGAGACGGAGGATCCATTGTGACATCCACAACCTCCAGACTGTTTTTCAATTCGATGCCTGCAAGTTCTACATCTCTTTTGGCATTTTCAAAAATGGCTATTTCCTCTTTAGAGCTTAAATCAGCTACTTTCATTCTGCTCTTATAGGCAGATGCAATATCAGGTACCAGCACATTTACATCTGCACTGATCTTGCTGCAGCATGCAAGGCGCCATCCTTCCTGATATTCTTCGTCAGAAATATGTAATGTCTTTTTGCTCTCCAGTTCTCCGCTCTTTAACTGGACACGGCATTTTCCGCAGGCTCCGTTTCCAGAACATGGTGCATCGATCGCCACATTGGCTCCACGAGCTACCTCAAGTAAATTGTCCCCCGCATTGGCAAACGCTTCTACCACACTGCCATCTTCGAATGAAAATGTTACCTTAAACATTCGGCAACCACCTTTCTCATAATCGTTAATAGCCTGTAATAAAACAAGGGCCGAAGACCGAAGCCTTCAGCCCCCATAATTATGTATTCAATTCGTATGAAACTGATTAGATTTCCAGATAGGAATCTGCATACAGTGTATTGCCTTTGAATACATCACAGGATTTGATAGTTTCCATCAGACGAAGGTCGTTAGGGTTAACGATTGCTGATGTAAGACCATTCATCATAGCCATTGCTACAAGAGCAGAGTCCATGATCGGACGGATATGTTTTGGCATACCGTTACTGTTGTTAGAAAGACCACCTGTAGAGTTCAGTCCCATTTCAGAGAACATCTTGATAGCTTCAAGAACTTCCATCTGTTTGTCCTGCATTCCTTTTACAACGAGGAATAACGGGTCAAACCACAGATCTTCTGTATCCATGCCCTGAGCCATACCTCTTTCAAGCATGTTCTGGCAGTGCATCATACGCTCATCATTGTCAGCTGCTACCATACCAGAGGAGCAAAGTGCGATACAGATTGCATCATTTGCTGCTGCAAGGTCGATATTGGAAATTCTGTCACCTGCGTCTGCAGAGTTAACGATTGGTTTTCCTTTTGCTCTGTTGTATACAGAAATACCAGCTTCGATAGCTTTCTGGTTTGTTGTATCCAGTGCAAGCGGAACATTATCAAACTCAGACTGAAGGAGCTGAACAGCCCATTTCATTAAGTCTTCGCCATCATTTTCTGCAGGTCCGATATTCACATCGAGGTAAGTAGCACCAGCATCCAGCTGCTGTTTTGCTCTTTTGATGATCGGTTCAGGATCTCTTTCTGTAAATGCTTTGTTTACTGCCGGTGCAGTAGTGGAAAGTCTTTCTCCAATTGTTACGAATTTTGCCATAACCCTGTTCTCCTTTTATATTTATTTATACAGAGAAATCTGACAATTGCAGATCCCTCTACATACATTTTTCTTTATAATCCGGCCGGTACAAAACCGACCAGATGTTTACGGTCATTAGATCTGGCCGTCTGCCTGCAGATCCTTTAAGAATTTAACAAGCTGTACAGCTTCTCTTGGTCCAACGATGATTTCCCATCCAGGAAGTTTTGCTTCCAGATCACCCTTCAGAACCGCTACTTTACCAGGAATGATCAGTTTTCTGGATTTAACCTTCGGTTCAACATTCTCTTTGATATAAGAAGAAATACTGTTACCGGAGAATTTACCAGCTGCCCATGATGTCAGTACGGAAAGTCCGCCTGCATCATTGATTACCAGGTTAAGCGGAACACCGGAACGCTCCAGCTCGCCGGATACTACGAAATATGTAAGAGCAAAGTCTACAGTAGTAACTACTACAGAATTCTCATCAGCACCATTTAATGGATAGATGCCTGGCTCTACTTTCATTGGTTTCTGCGGGTCTGTGTAAACATTCTGACGCAGACCATATAACGGAAGAGCCTCTGCATATGTCATCTGCTCCATAACGATAATGGAACCATATTTCATTGTAAACATAGATGCTAAAGCTGCCTGTAAGTGAAGGTCGCCTCTGGCAATCTTAACAAGATTTACGATAGATGGATAACCAAATGTTCTGTCCTGATCTTTCAGAGCTGCACGACGAACCTGTACAGTATTTGCAAAAGTTTCTTTGATGTCAGCGCCTGTTGTATCAAGAACAAGATTCTTATTTCCAAGTTTTTCAAGAGCTGCTGTTGTATCATATAATTCATTTAAGTCTTTACCGGATACACCAAGAACAACACCTGCTTCTGTAGCAACTGCGTTCATTGCTTCGTAATTGGAAGCATCTGCACCGTTTAAGACCGGTTTGCTGTCTTTGCATACTGCAAGAGCTGCTTTAGCGATTTCAGGATCTTTGCAGTCAAGAACTAAAGTTCTGCCAAGACCTGCTGCTTTTTCTACAAGTGCTGTATATTTGGCAGCATCTGCGCCTTCGCCGCAGTTTACATATACAAGTTCAGCGTACATTCTCTCACCGATACGGTCATAATCAACCTTCGGGATCTCAGCAAGTTTAGCTTCTACTGTAGCATCATCCATGCATGTGCACAGAGCTACTGCATATCTAGGTTTGCTTACGAATGTTTTCTCATGTCTGAATAATACAGTTTCACCGCCAAGTGTGAATTCGCCGTCGCCTGTTCCGATTTTGATTGTTTTCATTGGCGGAGCTGTAGCCTCGGATAAGGAAGCTAAAGCTTCATCAGACATATGCGGACATTGTTCAATCTTCATAGCGCCCTGAGCAACTTTCATAGAGAAAGCCATACAAGTTGGGCATCCGCATTCCTTACAGTTTTTCTTTGGTGTTAATTTAAAAATCTGAATACCATTCAGTGCCATTTTATTTGTTCCTCCTATTCAATTACGCAAGTGCTTTGATCATTCTGGAAATAGCTGCAACAGCTTCCGGATGTCTTAAGATGACTGCATCAGATCCGGCTGCAAGGTCAGCAGCAGCTGTCATAACTTCCATATCGATTCCACGCTCTTCTTCCGGTCCCCATTCAGGCATATCTTTCTCAGAAGCTGTTGCTTCTTTTACGCCCCATGTTTCAGCGGATACCGGTGTAATGATAGGCATCTGCAGCATGTTATCATTCTGAGATAAAGCTGCACCTTTAATACGGTCCATAGTGGATACAACATATTCATATCCATATCCGGCAGCAGCACTACCGATATTCATAACAATTTTCTGTGCATTAACGCCTAACTGAGTAGTTACAACGTTAAGCTGTTTAGCAAGGTTGATATCTACGGCAGATTCTGCACCTACGATCTGATCGTAAGCAAGTCCTGCTGCAGCACCGATTGCTTTGTAGTTTTCTTCTTTTTCTGAAAGAATCAGTACGTTTCTTCCCTGAAGAGCTTCCGCTACCTTAGGAAGGAGTTCTGCGTCTTTCTCTACATTCTTGCATCCTTCAACTACTAATGGTGCATCAATTGCATCTGCAACTTCTTTAACAACTGCGATAAGTTCATCAACAGATTTGTTTACACCGTTCGGATCTCCACCCTCAAGGATCAGAGCTACAAAGTCAGCACCTTCCATAGCTGCTGCTTTTTTAGCCATTTCTCCGATTGTGGATGCTCCGTCATAGTATGCTTTGATACCTTCGGATACAATATTCTCAAGACCCATATCAGAGATTTCAACACCGATCTTAGGTGCGTTTTCTGATGGTGCATCAAAAGAATAAAATGGATAAGTAGAGTCTCCGCCGATTGTTACAGTCTTATCTCCGCTACCAATTGTGACTGTATTAATCTTTGCATTAAATTTCTGAAGTTTCTGATTAAACGGCATTTCTATTTGGCCTCCTTAAAAAAATTACTATGTGCTTGCCTCTACGCAGACAAATCACATCATCTCATATAGTATACTACATCATCGGGTCCATTGACAAGGCTGGATGATTATGTTCTGTTAAAAATGCAACAAGCTCTTCTGGATCTGTTGTATTTGTCTCGTCACCAATCATATCAGTAAAGTTGTCAATACCATACAGTTCCTTTGCTGTCTTATTCAAACGCTCCGCAACTGTCTCTTTTAATTCCTTAGGCATCCATACGATACGTTCAATACCGCCTTCTGCCTTCATGAATTTCTTGGATGAAATAAAGTGTTTACCATGTCCCATGAATCCTGGTGTCTGAACACCGCCGCCAGTCATAGATGCCATCTCTGAGAATGTCATTCCGAGAGGTGTCATTCCTGCATATTCACGGTTGGCGATTACTACACCATTAGAAAACGGCTCAATACCACAGATACACTCGAAGCATCCACAGGAAGTCATAGGATCCTGCATAATGGAATAAAGTGTAACGTGTTCGAGAGCTCCCTGTGAGAATTTTTGTACAGCTTCATCAACATCCTCATAAGAACCAAGGTTCTCATCAATTGGTCTTTCCTTTGTAATGATCTGACAAGGTCCGTTTGGATCCAGTTCATTTGTTGCTTTTGCATCCAGCCATGAAACGGCTCCGCAAAGTCCAAGTCTCTCTGGTGTAACAACACATACATGAGACGGTGAAAAAGCCTGACAAAGGATACAGCTGTAATATACGTCTACAGTTTCATCTGTAAGATTTTCAAGACGTGCATCACGTTTATCGAATACAGGGATTGCTACCTCATGACGGATTCTTGTACACTCAGCCGGATCAGTATAAACGGTTACCTGACATTTATCAACTACAGCTTCAAACTCATTTTTTACCTGTGTATACAGAACCTCACCGATATGTCTGATACGGAATCCTGCATTGTAAGCTTCCTTACCGATACGGATCCTCTGCATATCTCTCTGTCCTGTATGATAAACTCCCTCAATACAGTTAATGTAATTGTGGAATTTACGCTCAATTACAGGTTCAAAATCAGGCTGCATTCTCTTTCCCGCTACTTCTACCACGTAAGCGATCGGATTCTTGCTTCCCAATTCCATTTCATCTACATCTGGTCCTACAACTGTAATCTTGTGGTCCTCTACCTCATCCATGCTTCTTGTCTGCACAAGTTCTGCACAATCCACACGGGAACCGTCGAACTCAACCTGCATATCTTTACGACGGATAATCTCGCCTTCGAATGCAGACGCAAACGCAACAGGAATATCAATATTGGTAATTTTGATCTTAATATTTCTGGCTTCCAGAGAAACCTTATTAAAATCAGCAACATTCGGGCATGCGATCAGCGCACCCGGAACTTCTGTAATGTTTTCATCTTCATTGGAAATCACAGGGAATCCAAGTTTGATTGCTCCTGCACCAGCAGCCAGAATCACATCATCGATCGGTTTAAACGCATTGACAAATGCCGGTACTCTCTCTGATGTATACTTGATCAGAGCGGCTGCATCTCCAGGAGTAACGTTTCCGAAGATCAGAGCTGCACGAAGTGCCACGGATACTACATGGATTACAGAAGTAATATCTTTTCCAAGTGGTACGATTCGAACATTATAGCCCATTTTCAATCCAAGTTCCTGCGCTTGGTCAATAATTCCTCCAACCAGTGTAACAAGAATTCCCTGTGCCTGATAACTCTTTACCAGATCTACACCTTCCTGTGCGGTAGGTGCCGATCCAATAATAACAGCTACACCAGGAATATCACCGGTTACAAGAGGTACACCAAGTTCACGGATTATGGAATCCGGAAGGTGTCCATAGTACGGTTCACTGTATGGCTCCGCTCCATCCAGATACTTCAGTACTTCTATGAACTCTGCACAAAGTGCGGTAGCGACTCCGGACATCAAAGCGTCATCTAACTGATGCTCTCTTGTCATAAGAGATTTGATCACACCAAGTGCTTCTTTCATTTCGCCAAGGGTCTTCACCTTGACTCCTGTTACTGCATAGTAACATGGCAGACAGTAGGCAGTATGAGGAAATTCAACTGCCTTGTCTGCGCCGTGCTGTGCAATGGCTTCCTCTACAGCCTGACAGGTTAACCCGTAGACTGCATCATTTCCGTTAAAGATTCTGTCGATTAACAATTTGCACATCTCCATTTCGTATTTAGAATAATACTATGGTTTTATCTATATAACGCTTTAGGCGTTTAAACCCCGGAGACGTTTAGTGGCTTCCGCATTGCCCATCCACGCCTCCGGGCAAAACCACCAATCTTTACATCATCGGATCAAGAGCTAATGCCGGATGGCCTTTTTCTGTAAGGAATCCAACCAGTGTCTCCGGATCAGTAGCGATTGTTTCATCACCGATCATATCTGTAAAGTTTTCAATACCATAGAGTTCATTTGCTGTCTTATTAAGACGTTCAGCAACAAACTCTTTCAGTTCTTTCGGCATCCATACGATACGTTCAATACCGCCTTCTGCCTTCATGAACTTCTTGGAGCTGATGAAATGTTTACCATGTCCCATGAAACCAGGTGTCTGAACACCACCACCTGTCATGGATGCCATTTCTGAGAATGTCATTCCAAGAGGTGTCATGCCTGCATACTCACGGTTAGCGATAACAACACCATTGGAGAATGGCTCGATACCGCAGATACACTCGAAGCATCCGCATGATGTCATAGGATCCTGCATGATAGAGTACAGTGTAACGTGCTCTAATGCACCCTGGGATAATTTCTTAACAGCTTCATCTACATCTTCATAAGAACCAAGGTTCTCATCAATAGGTCTTTCTTTTGTAATTACCTGGCAAGGTCCGTTTGGATCCAGCTCGTTGGTAGCTTTTGCATCCAGCCATGAAACGGCACCGCAAAGTCCAAGTCTCTCAGGTGTAACAACACATACGTGAGACGGGGAGAATGCCTGGCAGAGGATACAGCTGTAATATACATCTACAGATTCGTCTGTCAGAGTATTCAGACGGTCATCACGTTTCTCGAAGATCGGGATAGCAACTTCATGACGGATTCTTGTACACTCAGCAGGATCTGTATAAATAGTAACTTCACATTTATCAACAACTGCGTCAAATTCATTCTTAACCTGTGTATAGAGAACTTCACCGATATGTTTGATCTTGAAGCCTGCAGCAAATGCATCTTTGCTGATACGGATTCTCTGCATATCTCTCTGTCCTGTATGGTATACACCTTCGATACAGTTGATATAGTTATGGAACTTACGCTCGATAACAGGTTCAAAGTCAGGCTGCATGTTTTTACCTGCAACTTTAACAACATATGCAATGCTGTTCTTGCTGCCAAGTTCCATGTCGTCTACTTCCGGACCAACAACTGTAATCTTATGGTCTTCTACTTCACTTGCATCACATGTATGTACAAGCTCTGCACAGTCTACACGGGAACCATCGAATTCAACCTGCATGTCTTTACGACGGATAATCTCACCTTCGAATGCAGATGCGAAAGCAACCGGGATATCGATGTTTGTAATTTTAATCTTGATGTCACGTGCTTCCAGAGAAGTCGCATTCCATTTGGAGATGTCTTTCTGGCAGATCAGGCTCTTCGGTACTCTTGCAACATCTTCCTGGTTTGTGATAACCGGGAATCCAAGAGCGATAGCGCCTGCACCACAAGCTACGATCACATCATTTAACGGTGCAAATGCATTAACAAATGCAGGTACACGTTTCATTGTGTAATCCATCAGAGTTGCAGCATCACCTGGTTTTACGTTACCGAAGATAAGAGCTGCACGAAGTGCTACAGATACTACATGGATAACTGCTGTAACGTCTTTTCCAAGCGGGATAACACGTACGTTAGCACCTGTCTTGTATCCAACTTCCTCTAACTGGTCAATAACGTCACCAACCAGAGTGATCAGGATACCCTGAGACTGATAGGATTTAACAAGGTCTGCTGCTTCCTGAGCGGAAGGAGCTTTTCCAAGGATAACTGCTACACCAGGGATATCGCCTGTTACAAGCGGTACACCAAGTTCACGGATCACTGCATCTGCAAGATGTCCGTAGCAAGGAGCTTCATATGGTGTAGCTCCGTCAATATATTTCAGAACTTCGATAAATTCTGCGCAGAGAGCTGTAGCAACACCTGACATAAATACATCATTTGTTCTCTTCTCTCTTGTCATAAGAGTCTTTACTACTGCAAGAGCATCTTTTAACTCTGCAAGAGTTCCAACTTTTGTTCCTGTTACTGCATAGTAGCATGGTAAAGAATATGCTGTATCAGGGAAGCTGACTGCTTTGTCAGCGCCGTATTTTTCAATTGCCTGGTTGATGGCACCCTCTGTAAGTCCATAAACCGCGTCGTTTCCCGCAAAAACACTTTCAAATAAAGTCACTTGTTCTACCTCCTAATATATGATTACTGACGATCTATCTTTTCTTTTATTTTAATGATCTCATCGGTAACTGTCTTGCTGAAGTCATACGGGGATTTTCCCTGTCTGTCTGCATCAATTACCTCTGTGTTGTAATGAATCATACCTAAAAGATCTTCCTGTGGAATCCGTTCTCTGATAAAGTTTTCGTCATCTTCATTGCGCACTTTGTTTGCGACAACCTTTACCTGAGACACTCCTAAATCTTTTGCCAGGCGCTTTACATTTTTATATGTCTGCACACTCCTTGCACCTGGTTCGATCACTACGATAAATGCGTCAACTCCTTCTGTGGTTCCTCTGCCGAGATGTTCCAGGCCGGCTTCCATATCAAGAATTACTACATCTTCTCTTCTAAGTACCAGATTATTGATAATGCGCTTTAACATTACATGTTCCGGACATACACATCCGCCGCCGCCTGTCTCGACAGTTCCCAGGACAAGGAGCCGTACGCCATTACAGACCTTACCATATTTCTCCGGAATATCGTCTACTTTCGGATTCAGATGATAGAACTGATTTCCTGCTGTAGCCCCTGTACGTTCTTCCACCAGCTTACGCATCTTTGAAATCGGTACAATAGAATCCAGAGTTTCTTCATCAAAGCCTAATGCAAGACCAAGATTCGCATCCGGATCCACATCTGCTGCAAGTACCGGTCTGCCCTCTGCTGCATACAACCTGGCCAGCGTTGCTGCAAAAGTGGTTTTGCCTACGCCGCCTTTTCCTGTAACTGCTATTTTCATTTTACGTTATCCACCTTTTATTACATTTTAAGATTACAGCAGATTAGATTCCTAATGCTGTTCTCTTCTCTTCAATTCTTTCGATCATCAGATCAACTAATTTCTCAATATCTGTTTCTACTGTATAAGCAGCGCCTGTCCATTTTCTTGTTCCCTCTGTAAGGAGTTCGCACATTTCTGAAGAGCCGGAAACATATGGATCAACACCAAGGAATGTATCAATACCGGTACCAACTACATAGTTACCGATGGATACAGCTTTTTCAGACATCCACTCAGGAGCACATCCAACTACAGGAAGCTGATTGATCTGAAGACCTGCATCTTTTGCAAGTTCAGCAGCAAGGATCATCATACGGGAAATATCTACGCATGATCCCATGTGGAGTACCGGTGGGATATCAGCCAGTTCACATACACGTTTCAGACCTGCACCGCAGAGATCTTTTGCAGATTTGTCCATAAGACCTGCTTTTGCAGCTGCCTGTGCAGAACATCCGGAAGCAATGACAACGATATCATTGGCAATACATTTCTTCATCAGTTCGATATGTGCATAGTCAGGACGGATCTTAGGATTGTTACATCCAACCATAGCAACAGCACCACGGATAACACCGGAAGTGATGCACTCAAGTAATGGCTTGGTTGTTCCTGTCTCATCAACCTGAGAGTTTGTAACACCGTCAAGAACCTTAACGATTGCTTCTACGGAATAACCAACTGTAGCTTTCTGTTTCAGCTGTGGGATATGTACAAGTTCAGGTTTTCTGTTCTTGAAGTTATCAATAGCCATCTTAACGATTGCTTTTGCGTTCTCTCCTGCTGTCTCAGCATTGAATCTGATAAATTCAGCATCAGGCATCTGAGCGATCGGAGAAGTTGTGATAAATTTAGTATGGAAGCATTTGCTTAAAGGTCCTAATGCAGGGAAGATACACTGAACATCTACTACGATCGCTTCGCAGGCACCTGTCAGTACTACATTCTCCTGCTGCAGGAAGTTACCGGCCATCGGAACACCGCGACGCATAGCTACTTCGTTTGAAGTACAGCATACACCGGAAACAGTGATTCCTTTTGCTCCTACAGATTTTGCATAATCAATCATTTCTTTGCTGTCTGCATATTCACAGATCATCTCAGAAAGGCTCGGATCATGTCCGTGTACAACGATGTTTACATTCTCTTCAACCATTACACCAAGGTTAGCTTCAGTGTCAATTGGCTTCGGAGTTCCGAATAATACGTCAGAGAACTCTGTTCCCATCATGGAACCGCCCCATCCATCGGCAAGACCGCAGCGGATAGACTGTTTTACAAGAGCTTCCGGAAGAGAAGAACATCCCATATGAGCCATATGTAAAGAAGTGGAAACTTCACGGTCGATCGCACGTGGTGCAATTTCATTTTCAATCAGTTTCTCTTTCTGTCCTGCAGGCATTCTGTCAAGGAATCTCTGATATCCAAATGGTTTACCATATTCCATCAATCCTGTCTCAGCCATTTCATGAGCCAGATCATAGATATCTTTTCCTTCTGTCTCTACGCCCCATTCTTTTGCGATACGGATCAGTTTCTCAGGATCTTTTACCTGATAGTTTCCGCCGTCTTTTGCACAATATAATGTGTGGCAGATTTCACGACCGTGATCAGAGTGAGTAGCTGCACCACCTGCTGTAAATTTCAGGAAGTTTCTTCCTACGATACCATGAACGTCACATCCGCAGATACCTCTTGGTGCTTTAGGGGTAATACGACATGGTCCCATAGCACAGATACGACAGCAGACACCCTGCTCACCGAATTTACAATGTGGAGTCTGTTTTTTTACACGAAGCTGCCATGCGTCAGCTCCAACCTTTGCACCTGTCTCCAAAAGTCTGGCAGTAGCCTCTTCAAACTCTTCCACTGTAGTTAATTTGAATTCACTCATTATAGACCTCCTTTAATTCTGGTTTGTGTATTCCTTTAAGATACACATTTTTATTTTATTAATAATCCCACAGGCAGGAAATCCCGGTTATCTATATCTGAAGGATTGGCTCCGTTAAAGATAACTGCGATAACCCATCCCATCCCCTCCCATGGGTTATTTAACTTAAAAAATAAAGATGTAAACTTGTATTTATCTCTGCATATATAGATTTCCTATGCGCAGAAACATCCCTCATCGGATTCTCATCCGACAAGGGGTGTTTCTTATAATTTTAAATTATCAACGATTGCACGAAGTGCAGTCTTGACAGGGTTGTCTTCCGGAAGTGTGCTTGTAGGACGTCCTTCACAGTCATATTCATAGACTGTCTCGTCCTGGGGAACAACACCAAGAAGTGTCAGTCCCTGATTTGCGATCTCTTCCTGAATGCCCTTATTCAATTCTCCTTTCGGAGCTCGGTTAATGATCAGCCCCACTGTATCAGGACGCATATCACATTCTTTGATAAGTTCTGCGATTCTGCCCACTGCCTGTACTCCTCTTCTGGAACAGTCACTGACCAGAATGGCAGTCTGCATGCTCGGAAGCACGCCTCTGCTGATATGTTCCATTCCGGCTTCATTATCTACAACAATATATGGATAATTATTCTGGTATTTTGCAAGCTGAGTCTGAAGAAGACCATTCACATAACAGTAGCAGCCCTTTCCCTGAGTTCTTCCCATAACAAGAAGATCAAAGTCATCATCCTCAACCAGAGCATCTTCAAAACGCATTTCCGCATAATCAGCTTTAGACATTCCGGTAGGAATTGGATTCTCTTTTGCAAGCTCTGCACGTGCAATTTCTTCACGCACATCACCAAGAGTAGTCTCTACCTTCACGCCAAGAACTTCATTGAGGTTTGAGTTTGCATCAGCATCTACTGCAAGAATCGGCCCTTTACCCTTTTCACACAAGTACTGGATCAGCATTCCGCATAATGTTGTTTTTCCCACGCCGCCTTTTCCTGCGACAGCAATTACGTGTGCCATAAAACCAGGTGCCTCCTAAATCTGTCTTAGTATTCTTTCTATAAATAAAAATGATGTTAAGGTCAAAAGGTGTTTTGTCCCTATCTTAATATCAGTCACATTTCAGTTTCACAATACTGTTGGCAAGGTCAACCATTAAAATAGTTCCCTCGACCACTCTCTCATCTCCCATAATATCACGGAGAATCAATTTATTCCCATCCACATCTATACGGGAAACATTTTTAAAAATAACAGAATCGTCACTTTCTTTATATACAGTTGCCAGACACATATGATGTCGCCTCCTATTTCATCTCTTCCTTAACAAGCGTTAAAGCAAGTCCAAGTCTCATATTGCCTTTCTGGAAATCTGCAACAGCTTCCTTGATGGTCTTACATGCTGCATCCATTCCCATCTTGGAAAGGTTGTCAGCCATCTGATCCAGTTCCTGAGCATGGTGCTCATTATGCTGAAGCATATATGTCAGAAGAGCCAGTGTCTCATTCTTACAGTCACCTTCACTGCAGGATCCGCAATGAGCAGTATCACAGGCATGATCTGTATGAGAATGTCCATGATCATGACCTTCTCCATGAGTATGCTCATGAGTATGAGTCATACCATCTTCATGGGTATGTTCATGAGTGTGTCCATGTCCATGCTGGACAAGATTCCCATTTTCATCTTTGATTAAATGCATGGTTAAATGCTCCCTTCTATTGAAAAGTACACTGGATTTATAAAATCCAGTCTTTTTTTATGACAATAAATTATCAATTTACTGACATTATACATCTTTTTTTTCATTTTCGCAAGCTATTTAGCATAAATAATCACTAAAAAAATTTAAAATATATGCTTTGAAATAGCTTTTTTCACAAGAACTGTTAATGCTTTAACCACTATGTTATATTGTTAACAATATATTCTTGCAAAAACTTAATAATTTTTATGTACTTCTGACACATTTTTATGTTATACTTGGACAAGATTATTGGGCAAAGTGGATTGCCAAAAGTGTATATAAGAATTGGAGGAATTATTTTGGATAATACTGTTTTTCTGAATACAAACAGAGAGATGCCTTTACTCGGACTGGGAGTATACAAAGCCACGGGGGAAAATGAGGCTGAAAGTGCTGTTATTTCTGCTGTTGAATCAGGATACCGTCTGATTGATACAGCCTCCGTATATAAGAACGAAGAAAATGTGGGACGTGGAATCTCCAGATGCGGAATCCCACGAAATGAACTTTTTATTACTACAAAAGTATGGAATACAGCGCAGCGTCTTGGAGATATCCAGGGCGCTTTCGAAAGAAGCCTGGATCGGCTCAAACTGGATTATGTAGATCTGTATCTGATTCACTGGCCGGTTCCGGGATGTTATCTCAGCACCTGGAAAGTACTGGAGGAAATCCAGAAATCCGGACGGGCTCTTTCTATCGGTGTCAGTAACTTTGAAATCCGTCATCTGGAAGAGTTGGAAGCCAATTCAGGAATTATACCTGCTGTAAACCAGATTGAGTGCCATCCGCTCTGCTATCCGAAAGAGCTGATTGATTATTGCCAGAATAAAGGAATCCAGATACAGGCATATGCTCCCCTTGCAAGAGGTGCATATCTCGACAATGATGTTATGTGTGTACTCGGAACCAAATATGCCCGCACTCCCGCTCAGATCGGTTTGCGTTGGGCTACTCAGAAGGGAATTTCCGTAATTCCCAAATCTGTACATCCTGACCGTATCAGAAGCAATGGCAATATTTTTGATTTCACAATTGAACAGGAAGATATGGATCTGATCGATACTCTGAATGAGAATTTCCACAGTTCACATATTCCCGAGGATTTAAGGGACATTGCATTTTGATAAAGATTAACAGAAAATGCATTTTATCATGCAATGTAAATGCAAAAAGCAGATGTATTTATATAACATCTGCTTTTTTGTATTTATCATCCCTATTTATAGAATTTCCCGAAAATGATGCATTTGAAAGTTTTTCTATAGCATCTCAGTCAGGGCATTTTTCAAACACACTTTAGCGGTTCACTGAATGATTACTGCCATCTTCCCATGGAAGCATCGGTGTCTCCACTTTTTTATCTCTTACCATAAGGTCGATCACTGCTTCCGCAGCACTTTTCCCTTCGAACAGAACTTTGTTTACTTCTGTAATGATCGGCATTTCCACATCATATTTTTCTGCCAGTTCTTTTGCGGCTTTTGCGGAATAGACGCCCTCCACGATCATTTTCACTTCAGCCATTGCCTGCTCCATGGTATATCCTTTTCCCATCAGATATCCGGCTTTTCGGTTGCGGCTGTGAACACTGGCACAGGTAACGATCAGATCTCCGATTCCGGACAGACCATAAAAGGTTTCCATACGCGCTCCCATTTTAACGCCCAGACGGGAAATCTCTGCAATTCCTCTTGTGATCAGGGCTGCTTTGGTATTATCACCGTATCCCAGACCATCGGCGGTTCCGGCTGCCAGTGCGATCACATTCTTCAGCGCTGCACCAAGCTCCACCCCCAGCATATCCGGTGTGGTATAAACTCTGAAAACAGGACTCATAAAGATTCCCTGCAGATATTCTGCAGTCTCTCTCTTGCGAGAGCTTACCACACATGTTGTAGGCAGTCCCTTTCCGACTTCTTCTGCATGACTCGGTCCGGAAAGTACAGATACCTCGGCCTGTGGAAGTTCCTGTTCAATAATCTCACTTAATGTAAGAAGTGTTTTCTCCTCCACACCTTTGGCAACATTTACAATCTTCTGACCTTCTTTTACAAAAGGCGCCAACCGTTTACAGGTACTTCTGGTATAAGGCGACGGAACAGCCAGCACAGCAACATCTGCATCTCTCAGGCTTCTCTCAACATCTGTTGTAATGTCGATCGGCTCTGGAATCTTAACTCCCGGAAGCTTACTTACATGTTCACGTTTCTCTCTTAATGTTGCAATCTCTTCTCCAAGTGCTGACCACAGGATTACTTCATGCCCATTATTATAAAGAAGAATAGCCAGGGCAGTTCCCCAACTCCCTGCACCAAGTACACTGATTTTTGCCATATAAACACCTCTTTTTATTTATTTTTTTTGCTTAAATAAATCTTACTTTCTGTTCCGTCCAGAAGTCGTTTTATGTTCTTTTTATGTCTGTAAAATGCCAGCACTGTCAGTGCTCCCATAACAACATAGAGCTCTGCAGTATGTGCGTGATCCATATGATAGGATCCCATCTGCCCAAAGACGATCATACTGATAAAAGCTGTCAGATATGCGCTCACTGAGCACAGGGAAACGTAATGTGTCAGAAAGAACAATCCGAAAAATACAATTGCACAGATTACAAAAATCCGCCAGTCAAAAGCAATCACAAGTCCCACAGAAGCTGCCACACCTTTTCCGCCTTTGAAGTTCAGATAAAACGGAAAATTATGTCCAAGAATACATCCCGCTGCTGCATAGAGACTCAGCAGAGGAAGGATATCCCCATAAGAATTCCCAAATATTGCTTTTGCGATCAGAATCGCAGCAATACATTTCAGGCAGTCGCACAGAAGATTCAGGGCACCTGCTTTCTTTCCAAGAGTACGCAGCACATTCGTAGAACCAAGATTTCCGCTTCCCTGTTTGCGGATATCAATATGATAAATCTTTCCTAAAATGTATGCGGTCTGAAAAAGTCCGCATATATATCCTATTGCTATGCAAGCCAAACGTTCCATGATTATTCCTTCTCACCTCGTTCACGAATAATGAATTTCAGCGATGTTCCTGCAAATCCGAACGCATCCCTGATCTTATTCTCCAGATATCTGGTGTAAGAGAAATGCATCAGTTCTTTGTCATTAACAAAGATAACAAATGTCGGAGGTTTTACAGCTACCTGGGTCATATAATAGATTTTCAGACGTTTTCCTTTGTCAGACGGAGGCTGCTGCATTGCCACTGCCTCAGAAAGGATTTCATTCAGAACACCTGTCTGGATACGCAATGTCTGGTTTTCGATAACCGCATCAATCGTTTCAAACATTCTGGAAATTCTGAGTCCTGTTTTTGCAGAAATAAATACCAGCTCTGCATACGGCATATAGGCCAGAACCTCGCGGATTCTGTTTGTATGTTTGTAAATGGTCTTATCATTTTTCTCAATGGCATCCCATTTATTCACCGCAATGATAACACCTTTTCCCCTCTCATGGGCAATACCTGCGATTTTGGCATCCTGCTCTGTAACGCCCTCAGATGCATCGATCATTACAATCACGACATCTGCACGCTCTACAGCAGTCACTGTACGAATCACGCTGTATCTCTCAATCTCTTCCTTTACTTTACCCTTACGGCGAAGTCCGGCGGTATCGATAAAGATATAATCCTTACCTTGCCACTTTACCCGGGTGTCTACAGCATCTCTTGTAGTTCCGGCAATGTCGGAAACAATTACACGATCTTCTCCCAGAAGCTTATTTACCAGCGAAGATTTTCCTACGTTTGGCTTACCAACGATGGCAATTCTCGGGATTTCATCATCTTCTTCTGTAATTGCGTCTGCAGGAAAATGCTTTGCAACCTCATCCAGCATATCACCCAGTCCCATACGGTTTGCTGCAGAGATCGGAATGGGTTCTCCGATACCAAGGTTGTAGAACTCATAAACATCCATCATAAATTTCTGGATACTGTCTACCTTATTCACAACAAGGACAACCGGCTTACCACTGCGTCGGAGCATATCTGCCACCTTCGCATCGGAATCCACCAATCCCTGATGAACATCTGTAATAAAGATGATGACATCTGCCGTATCAATGGCAATCTGAGCCTGTTCTCTCATCTGGGAAAGGATGATGTCGCTGCTGTCCGGTTCAATACCGCCTGTATCGATCATGGTAAATGTTTTATCCAGCCATGTCACATCTGCATAAATTCTGTCTCTTGTAACGCCGGGTGTATCTTTTACAATAGAAATCTTCTCACCTGCCAGCGCATTAAACAATGTGGATTTACCTACATTAGGTCTGCCCACTATCGCTACTACCGGTTTGCTCATATATCTGTCTCCTTCTTATCTTTTTATGGTCTGGTGCTTCAATCAGACAGTTTACCAGGTCAGAACCCGGTTCATCTACTACTACGACTTCTGTCTTAAGAGCCTGTCTGACATCTTCCACCGTCAGGTCATCCAGAAAAATATCTTCGCCGCTTCTGAGCATATTGCATGGGATCAGTACTTTTTCCCCCAGTTCTCTCTGCGCAAGCTGATCCATAAGATCAGTAGCTGTGATCAGACCGGAAACTGTGATCTTCTCTCCAAAGAAATTATTCTTTACCGCATATACCTCAGCATGGACATTCGGAAATTTCTCCTGTACCAGTTTTATCATTTTACCTATATAAGGCGCTGCCAGCCGTCCTGTTGCAACCGTGGCATTTACCTCTCTGTCATCGCCCTCAAGCTGCCCAAGTCTCTCTTTTACCTCTGTTTCAAGCAGACGTATCATACCAACACCGTTCTCCAACTGAAGGTATCCGTCATATCTGCCCTCCTCAGGAAGTTCATATCCTGCAAGAATGTACCATTCATCCGAAGCGTGTACAAAATGAATACCATGCTTCCTGATCATAATCTTCTGCCACCGCTCTACCTGACTGATCAGATATCTTGCATCCTCCTTATCAAAAGATTCCAGTGGATACAAACCTTTTCGATACTTGGAAAGACCTACAGGTACAATTGAAACGCTCTGCAGTACAGGCGCATATTCCGACAGCTTTTCCAGACTGTATTCCAGTTCATCTCTGTCATTAATCCCTTTGCAGAGTACAATCTGCCCATTCATGGTTACATCGCCTCTATAGAGCCTGTCTACTTTTGCAAGTGCATCTCCGGCAAAACGATTATGGAGCATTTTGCAGCGAAGTTTGGGGTTCATAGTCTGAAATGATATATTGATAGGCGAAAGGTGAAACTTGATAATACGATCCAGATCATAGTCGCTCATATTGGTAAGGGTAACATAGTTCCCCTGCAGAAATGACAGTCTGGAATCGTCATCTTTAAAATATAAAGTTTCTCTCATACCGGGCGGCATCTGGTCGATAAAGCAGAAAATACAGTGATTGGAACAGGAGCGATATTCATCCATAAGACTGTTCTCAAACTCCACACCAAGGTCATCTTCATATTCTTTCTCTACTTCCAGTTCCCATTCCTCGCCATTCTTCTTCCGGATAAGGAGCGTAACAAATTCGTCATTCATCAGATAACGATAATCAAACACATCCTCTACCGGCTGACCGTTAATGGAAAGCAGCGCATCTCCCGGTTCCAGTTCCAGTTCCTCTCCGATACTGCCCGAAAGAATCCTGGATATTATGTGTAAATTTTTTTTCATGAATTTTACTCCATTGGAATGTAACCGGAAATTGTGTGTGGGATAAACTTTTCCGGTACATTTTGTTTCTCGATCATTCAGATCCGGTGATTTATTGAATAAATCACTGTTTTAGCAAAGAGTCTTGCTGCGCAGGCACAATAACCCTCTGCCTTTTATTCCTGATATCATATAGCAGTAATTCCGGACAAAATGTGCTTATGCCCGAAATCCATTATCTTTTATATCATAACAATTATAAAAGAAAAAATCAATAAATTCCTTGACGTATTTTAGGGCAAATGTTATATATTATATTGAAATCTATTTTTTGAGTATAAAATCACTACTTAGGAGGAGTATTATGCCAAACATAGAATTGTTGGAAAAATCCATGCCGGTTGCACCTATCCGTATTGCAGCTCTTGGATGCAGAGAACTTGCTGAAGAAGTTGACAGAAAACTTGTTAAATTCCGTAAAGAACTGGTTGAGCGCAAACAGCTTAGTGTTGTTCCGCAGGGATACAGCGAAGAATCATTTATTGTAGAATGCGAATGCCCACGTTTCGGAACCGGTGAAGGTAAAGGTTATATTAAGGAATCTGTCCGTGGCGCTGACCTTTATATTATGGTTGATGTGACCAATTACAGCGAAACTTATACTGTATGCGGACATGAGAATCATATGTCTCCTGACAACCATTTCCAGGATCTTAAACGAATCATTTCCGCTGCAACAGGTAAAGCACACCGTATCAATGTAATTATGCCGTTCCTTTATGAAGGCCGTCAGCACAGACGTACCAAAAGAGAGTCTCTGGACTGTGCCCTGGCATTGAAGGAATTAAGCGATATGGGAGTTTCCAATATCATTACCTTTGATGCCCATGATCCACGTGTCCAGAATTCCATTCCACTGAATGGTTTTGATAACTTTTTCCCAACTTATCAGTTCCTGAAAGCTCTGATCAAGAGCGTACCGGATCTTCGTGTTGACAATGACCATCTGATGATCATCAGCCCTGATGAAGGCGCCATGTCAAGAGCTGTTTATTTCTCCAACATTCTTGGAGTAGATATGGGTATGTTCTACAAACGTCGTGATTACTCTACGATTGTCAATGGAAAGAATCCTATTGTTGCACATGAATTCCTCGGAGATTCCGTAGAGGGTAAGGATGTTGTAGTTATCGATGATATGATCTCCTCCGGCGGAAGTATGCTGGATGTTGCCAAGCAGTTAAAGGAACGCAACGCAAAGAGAGTATTTGTATGCACTACTTACGGACTGTTCACAGATGGTCTGGATAAATTCGATGAATATTATGAGAAAGGCTGGTTAGACAGAGTGATTACAACCAACCTGAACTATCGTGTTCCGGAGCTTCTGGAAAGACCATACTATGTGGAAGCAAATATGAGTAAATATCTTGCAAGTATTATTGATATCATCAATCATGATGTTTCTGTTGAAAAGGTTCGTTCCAGTAACGAAAAGATTATGTCTCTTATGGAAAAAGTAAATTCCAGATAGCTTTTCCGACAGATAAATATAACAAAAGGGAGCTGTTAACCAGCTCCTTTTTTGCGTATTGTACAGGTAATCTGCAATTCAGGATTACTCACTTATAACTGTTGTGCTTTCTGACAATTCAGACTTTATGAACGTATGCCAAGAAAGGCTCCGAGATTTCCTCTTTTTCCATGGGAAGCTCTGTGTGAAAAGAGAAACTCCGGGTTACAGCAGGTACAGAGATTTGGCATGGAAATATTCTCTTCCGGGATTCCTGCTTCCAGAAAAATAATCTTGTTTGCCATCCACAGATTCAACTGATACTTCCCGTTTTCTTTTCTGTAAAACAGCCTGTTCCGGTATTTCTCATCAAAAACCTTTTCAAATTCTTCAATCACATCTTCGCTGACTTCATAACAATCCTGACAGATGGACGGTCCGATTGCCACTTTCAGATCTTTTGGATCACTTCCGTACTCTTCAGACATCTTTTCTATGGTAACTGCACCTATTTTCTGAACCGTACCTCTCCATCCCGAATGAGACAGTCCGATCGCGTGATTCACCGGATCCGCAAAATACAGCGGTACACAATCTGCATAAAAGGTTGCAAGAACCAGCCCCGGAACATTTGTTATCATTCCATCTGTGTCTGTATAATCACGTGGAACCACAATTCCCTTTCCGCGGTCCTTCTCTGTTACTTTCCTCACATTGTTGGTATGAGTCTGATCGGATGTAACGATGTTGTTCATATCAAATCCCATAGCATCAGAAATCCTTCTGTAATTTTCTTTTACACAGGATTCTTCATCACCTCTTGTAAAACTCAGGTTCATAGAAGTGTAGATTCCTCTGCTCACTCCGCCAAGGCGGGTGCTGAATCCATGAACAAGCCAGTTCATCTCTTCATATGCGGGATATGTGAGAAATGTAACATCTTTATTGTTTTTTACATTCATCTTTGGAATCTGTTCATTGTGCCATTTTATATTCATAGTTCATTAATCCCCTCCTGTTGTATGGAAGATTATTCATCGAAGCAGCTTCTGCAATTATTAGAGGATTGTAATATATTCAAACGCATTCTTAACCCAGTGTATTTTATCCCCGTCAATTCCTGCCACATCGAAACGGCATGGAATATCCACATTATGATATTCCACTGTAAGAAAATACTTTGCCACCTTACATATGGTTTTCTGTTTGGCAGGGTTTACCGCAGCCAGTGAATAGCCGGAACTATTGTCTTTTCTGTATTTTACCTCAACAAAAACAAGATATTCTCCATCTCTGGCAATCAGGTCGATTTCTCCAAATCTGCATCTGTAATTATATCTCAGAATAAATAATCCCTGCTGCTTCAGATAATCAGCAGCTTTTCTTTCGTAACAGCTTCCGGTAGCCCGGGTATTTTTATGCAAATTCTTCTATCCATTTCTTTTTATATGTAGGCATCTTTTGTTGTTACTGCGTATCGCCCAGTATACTGAGGAATAGTAATCTTTTTGTTACTGTTTATATAAAATGTGTGATAAAAGTCTTTCTGTGGATCGGAGTTTCGCCGTATTTTTTCAGTGCCGCAATATGATCGGCGGAACCATATCCCTTATTTGACACAAAACCATATTCAGGAAATACTTTATCATACTCATTCATCATTCTGTCCCTTGTCACTTTTGCAACAATACTTGCCGCTGCAATGGAAACACTTTTTGCATCTCCTTTAATAATGGGAACCTGCGGAATGGTGATCTGAGGAATCGTAACTGCATCATTGAGAAGAAGCTGAGGGACTACTTCCAGTTTACTTACTGCCTCCCGCATTGCCTCATAAGTAGCCTGAAGGATATTGATCTCATCAATACGCTCCGGGCTGCGCATACCAATTCCTACTGAAACTGCTTCCTTCATGATTACATCATACAGTTCTTCTCTTCTGGAAGCACTGAGTTTCTTGGAATCATTCAGATAAAGGATCCGACTGTCCTGCGGCAGGATTACCGCACATGCCACAACCGGACCTGCAAGGGGACCTCTTCCCACTTCATCAATTCCGCATAAATAACCAAGATGTTCATATTTATGCTCATATACCTTCATATTTTCAATACGCTGCTTTTCCGCTTCCAGAGCTGCTTCCTTTTTGTGACACTGTGCGATCAGCTTTTGCACACCACTTCTGGTATCTTCTTTATAAATTTCATATAAAGCCGGGTAGCTGCTCATATCTGTTGCAGCAAACTCGGCTTTAACCTCGGCTATTGTTTTCATAATGGTGCCCACTCCAATGTGATCCGCCCCATTTTTCCGGAACGGAAATCATCAAACAGTATCAGCGAAGCTTTGGCATAGTCCAGCTCCTCCTGCTTTTTCAGACACCCTCTGGCTCTGGCAATCTCTTCCAGAACTTCTACAGAAGTTCCCTCTTCTGTAATCTGATATCTCTCTGCCAGAATTCCTTTATAATTTTCGCGCAGATAATCGATCAGCCAGAGTGCCAGTTCCTCCATATTCAGAATATCGTCCTTGATAGAACCTACACATGCCAGACGGATTCCCACCTGCTGATCTTCAAATTTCGGCCACAAAATACCAGGAGTATCCAAAAGTTCTACCCCTTTATTCAGACGGATCCACTGTTTTCCTTTTGTAACTCCCGGCTTGTTTCCGGTCTTTGCACAGGCCCGTCCTGCAAAGGTATTGATAAATGTGGATTTTCCCACATTTGGAATTCCCACAACCATGGCACGGATCGGACGATTTTTGATACCACGGCGTTTGTCTCTTTCTATCTTTTCCTTGCATGCTTCCTGAATCACATTATTGATTGCTTTCATTCCGGAACCATTTCTGGAATCTACTTTTACAACATAAAATCCCTTTGCCTGAAAATAAGTTTTCCAGGCTTCGTTCTGGTGTTCGTCAGCCAGATCTGATTTATTAAGAAGAATCAGTCTGGATTTATTTTTTCCCAGTTCATCGATATCCGGGTTTCTGCTTGAAAGAGGTACGCGGGCATCCACAAGTTCAATGATCAGATCGATCAGCTTAATGTCCTCCTGCATCTGTCTCTTTGCCTTGGTCATATGACCAGGGTACCACTGTACGTTCATATACACCTAACCTTTCAAAAATCCAAATTTATCTTTGGGGGAAATGACAAACCATACCTTTCCCACAATATATTTCTTACTGATATTTCCGATATCACCATACCGGCTGTCCTCGCTGTTATTTCTGTTATCACCAAGTACAAAATACTGACCACTTTCCAGAGACACTCCGTCGGATGCCAGTCCGGCATTGCTGATCTCGGGAAAATTCTTATTTTCATTGTATACTTCTCCGTTGATCAGTATTGCACCGTTGGATATCTGCACAGTTTCACCGGGCAGACCGATCACACGTCCGATGTGCAGAGCTGCATCATCACTTCCGCTGGTTTTATATACGATAACATCTCCTCTTTCCGGGGAGGATATTTTATAAACAGCCCGATTCACAAAGAAACGTTCTCCGACCTGCAATGTTGGTTCCATGGCACTCTCCTGTACAGTCACTGACTGAAACAATGCGATTCCTGCTAATATACCGAAAATAAGTACTACCGCTATCTGAAATATCCAGTTAAGGATTCCCCGGACTTTTTTATCTTCAAGTTTTGTTTCCAGTATATCTTTTGTTTCCTGTAGTGCCGGGTTCTCTTTCCATTTTCTGATATTCATCCAAATCTCCTGACAGATGGAAAAAGAGGGACAATACACAAGTTATTGTCCCTTCTTCTGCTAATTCATGAAATTATTTAACAAGTTCTTTAACTTTAGCTGCTTTACCTACACGATCTCTTAAGTAGTTCAGTTTTGCACGACGTACTTTACCACGACGAATAACTTCTACTTTAACTACATGTGGGGAATGAAGTGGCCATGTTTTTTCAACGCCTACTCCGTTAGAGCTCTTTCTTACAGTAAATGTAGCTCTGTTGCTTCCGCCCTGCTTCTTGAGAACTGTTCCTTCAAAAACCTGAACACGTTCACGGTTTCCCTCTTTGATCAGTGCGTGTACTCTTACAGTATCACCTGTGTTGAATGCCGGTACTTCAGCTTTTAACTGAGCTGCTTCGATGTTTTTGATAATTTCGTTCATTTCATTTTCTCCTATTCTTATATGGATGTTCTTAATACATATTCCGTAACAGAGGACCATCTTTTTTCACAACAGTTGTGATTATACTATATTGCCTGGTGTATTGCAATACTTTTTGTAAATTTTTTTACCAGCAAATCACTTCACAGCCTGTTTCCGTAACCAAAACCGTCACTTCCCACTGAGCTGAAGGAAGCCCATCTTCTGTGCGCACTGTCCACTCGTCGATCTCATCCGTATAGATTTCATCGCTTCCCATATTTACCATTGGTTCTATGGTAAACATCATGCCGGGAACCATGAGAACACCTGTATTTTCTTCGGAAACAAAACTTACCCATGGATCTTCATGGAATTCAATTCCCACACCATGTCCGCCTATTTCTCTGACTACGGAGTATCCGTTCTCTACAGCATGCTTATGTACTGCACTTCCCATATTTCCAATCGGAGTCCAGGGTTTTACCTGGGAAATACCGATTTCAACACATTCCTTTGTGACTTTGACAAGCTTCTCCTTCTCAGGGCTTACTTTGCCGATACAGAACATTCTGGATGAATCTGAGTAATAGCCGTTATAGATTGTAGATACATCTACATTGATAATATCTCCCTCTTTCAGAATCTGTTCTTCATCCGGGATTCCATGGCATACTACTTCATCCACAGAGGTGCACACACTTTTGGGAAATCCTTCGTAATTTAATGGTGCCGGGATTCCTCCATGCCGTACTGTCTCTTCATGTACCCATCTGTCAATCTCTTCCGTAGATACACCTGGTTTAATATGCTCTTCCACATAATCAAGGACTGCAATATTGATTTTACAGCTTTCTTTAATTTTTTCAATCTGTTCAGGGGTTTTGATCAGATTGTGATCGATCACTGCATATCCTTTCTGTTTCATTATTTCCATTTTTTCATCAAATGCTTCATGGCATTTCTTATATTTTTTTCCGCTTCCACACCAGCATGGATCGTTTCTTCCGATTTTCAAAGACATGATAAATTCCTCTTTCTCTTTTCTTATGTAGGGTACTTGTGCATCATTACCATTGCAGGAAACTGCGTACTGTTTTATCATACCACATTTTCTCTCGAAAATGTGAACTGTTATTGGTAAAATTACTCGTTATCTTTCGTGAATTATAAAAAATATCTGCAGCAAAACATTTTTCAAACACACTTCGGAATTGAAAAATCCGGCAGTTTAATTGCTGCCGGATTTTTCAGAATCAGAAGTCTTATCTGTATTCATAATCTGATTAAGTTCATTTATCATTTCATCATCTTTCAGACGAAACTTCACTTCTACTCGTCTGGATGCATCCTTATTTACATTCCCATCGGAATCCAGAACCGGATTAGCTGAACCGTGTCCATTTACGGTCAGATAATTCTGAAGTTCTGAAATCTCATCAGAACTCAGGAAGTTCTCACGGATTTCTGTCAGATACTGTGCAACTGCAAGAGAACGTTTCTGAGAAAGCTCCAGATTGTAATCGTAATCTCCGTCTGTGTCTGTATAACCGTCAATGATGATCTCAGCCAGATACTTCTTATAATCCTTCTGAAGAAGCACCTTACAGTAAATCGGAAGGATGTCTGCAAGTTCCTGTTTGCCCTCATCTGTCAGTTCTGACTTATCATAGTCAAATAATACATTTGCATTGAGGGTAAGGGCACCTGTCTGAGCATCGATATCAACACTTACATTATTTTTGGAAAACTCTTTCTGCAATGCTTCGATAACATCTGCCTTGACACCGATGATATTATCAATTTTCTTTTGCTGTGTGGCAAGAAGAGATGTTTTTTCATCAAGGCTGGCCTGTTGTTCCTTTAACTGTGCTGCCAGTTCTGCAAGAAGCTTTTTCTGCTTGTCAAGCTGTTCATCCTGGGAACTCAGCTTGCTGTTTTTCTCGTCCAGCTCACTCTGCTGTGCCAGAATTTCCGCTGTATACTGCTCCTGAAGAGCTATCTTGTCATCTCTCTCCTTAATACTCTCATTATAACTTTTCTGAGCCTGAAAAAGAGTCACACACATAATCAGTATAAAAAGGAGCAGCACACCGGCCATCATATCAGAATAAGACCGCCAGACATTAAATCCGCCCTCTTCTGATTTCTTTCTTTTGCGCATATTTCTCTCCTTTTCTTATTTGAATAAGCTGAATTTACCTTTCTGGTTTTTGGAAATATTCTTCATATTTTTGTTCATCTCCTCCAGAAGTGCTTCCTGACGCTCGCTCTGTTCCTCCAGAAGTTTGCGTACTTCCTCCACAGATTCTTTCTGTGCCGCACTCTGAGCTGATTTTCCGCCTGAGAGATAAATATTGTTGTCTTCTTTCTGAACAGAAATATCTGCAAAGAGTTTGCGTACCTCTTCCATTGTCTCGTAAGTCATCTTCTGATAAGATACAAAGTCTTTCATCTTTACATCCAACTGTTCCACCAGTTTACGGTTAGCCTCAAGTACATCTTTTCCTGCCTGATTTGCAGCCGAAACCTTTTCCATTCCCTGCGCGGCAGCTTCCACATATTTCTGCATTGTCTGATTGCAGGCAACCCAGAATTTAGCGGAAGATTTCTCTGATTCATGTAGATAATCCGCAATACGCTGATAATCCTGCTGCTGAAGCTTCTGGATTTCCTGATTATCCTGTGTGATCCTTGTTGCCGTAGACATATAACGCCCCTGAACCTGTCCAAGTTCATTTACAAGATCTTTCATAGTCTCACTCTGTTTTGCATAAGAGGTATTCAACTGATTGCTCATCGTCTGATAAAGCCTTGTTGTATAGTCGATATTCTCTTTCTGTGCGTCCTTCAGTTGTGCAAGTGCCTCGTTAAAATCTTTGAACTGCATTTTGAAGGATCCGTTCATTTCACGCAGAAAAGTGCGCAGAATATCCTGCACCACATCCTCCTGACATTTTGTTACAGATTCTGTCAGGATATCCAGAGATTCTGTCATCTTCTGGAATGTAGGATTGATTGCCTTTTCAAAACTCTCTGCCATCTGGGAAGTAAGCTGTTCTGCCATTTGTTTCATTGCCTTCGTCTGAACTTTCTGGCTTGCAAGCATCAGGTTTCTTGATTCACTTTCGGCTGTCGGAAGTACATAAAGATGAAATCTTTCCAGAAACTCCTGAAGTTTTGCATCCATTCCGGAATAGACACTCTTCATCCCGGAACTGTAAATCAGTGCAAATGCAATTCCGTAGATAGAAGTAAGAAATGCTACTTTGATACCGTCTACCAGGGCAGAGACAGAGGTGGTCATTGTCTCGTAGTTGGATGGCTCAAAACTCTTAAGTCCCCATACCAGACCAATAAAGGTGCCAAGAATACCAAGGCTGGTAAAAATATCCGGTGCCATCTCCAGAACCTTCTTATGTACATGAAGATCAATCTCATCCTCATTTATGTAATCTTCAACATCCCCGATTCCTTCCTGATTTTTCTCCATGGCATCTACAAAGCTGTCCATTCTGTCGTCCAGATATTTATGCTCAAACATTCCTTTCAGACAGGAAAGATCTTCACTTTTGGCTTTCCCGGGTATTTTAAAAATGCTGGTAAGCTCCTGCGTTCCTCTTGTCAGAGCCTCACCGATACCATCAATCCGGAACATACCTCCAAACAATCCCACCAGATAGATTACCGCCATAACAGCAAGAAATGCAAAGTTATAAATCATTGTGCCGGATGAACCGTTTCCGGTCAGCAGTGTCATGGCAATACATCCGCCAAGCACTGCCAGAAAAAGAACTGTATTCATAATTTTTTTGCCCATAATACACCTCCTGTACAGACAATTTTCTTTTTGTATATCATATCACAACGCTATATCTGCCACAAGTGAAAATACAATGAAAAATAAAACCCAAAAAAATCCGACAGAAAATCGGTCCTCAAAACATAATTTTCCATCGGATTTTTTATAAAATTGCTATATCTCAGAATAAACTCTGTCTTCTTCCAGAAATCTGGCGTTTCCGTCTTTTACTTCAACCAGATTGATGCTGCAGTTGGGAGGTACACATCCATGCCAAAAATGTACCGGATCCTGATAAACATTCTGAAGCAATGCACGTACTGCGCATCCATGCGAAGAAATCAGAACCGTTTTATCTGCCAGAGCAGGATCGGTTGTTTTTTCCATCCAGAACTCTCTGGTGCGTTTCAGGATGTCAGAAATATTTTCGCCGTTTTTAGGACGTTCAAATTTCTGAGGCTCTTCAAAAAAGATTTCCATTTCATGGCTGATGATCTTCCCCTGTGCATCTTTAAACTGACTGCCCTCAAGAACTCCGAAATCAATTTCCTGGATTCTCTTATCTTCAATAACAGGAATCTGCCTGTTGCCCAACACATAATGAGCTGTCTGTTTCGCTCTCGTCAGAGGGCTTGTAAAACAAATATCAAAGGAAACATCTCTTAATGCTTCTCCTGTTCTTTTAGCCAGTTCAATTCCCTCCGGTGCAAGGGGAATATCCATTGCCCCCTGCACTTTTTTCAGTTTATTCCACTGGGTTATTCCGTGTCTTAATACATAAAGCAGCATTAACTTCTCAACTCGATTCCAAGGCTGGTCAGACCATTCAGAATTTTCTTCATTGCAGCTGTGATCTCACTCTCTTCCAGAGTCTTGTCATGATGACGGAACACCAGAGAATACGCCATGGATTTATATCCGTCTTTGATCTGATCTCCTTCATAAATGTCAAATAACTGATAGCTTTCCAGAATCTTTCCGCCCCTCTGGGTCAGAATATGTTCAATCTGTCCGGCAAGAACTGTCTTCGGAACAACCATACTTAAATCACGGGTTACTGCCGGATATTTGGCAATTCCTGTGTATTTATGATTGAAACCTGCAAACTCAAGAACTGTAAGGATATCGATCACTGCCACATATGCCTTGTCACCGATTCCATAAGTGTCTGCAACCAGAGGATGAACCTCCCCAAGGTATCCTACTACTTTTCCGTCGTAGATCATGTTTGCCTGTCTTCCCGGATGAAGATAAGTTTTACCACTGTTTGGATTGTAATCTACTTTATTTCTCATTCCCACTTTCTCGAAGAATTCCTCGCATACGCCCTTCATATCAAAGAAATCACCATTTCCGTACATTCCAAGTGTAAAGTGCATGCGCTCATCCGGAAGTTCTGTAAGGGGAAGTGACTTTGGACGGTATACATTGCCAAGTTCATAGAGACGGACATCTTTATTTCTTCTGTTGTAGTTTGTAGCCAGAGAACTGAGCATACCGTTTAAAGTAGTTGTTCTCATGACACTGTAAT
>ENA-ORMO01000819-ORMO01000819.1-human-gut-metagenome-genome-assembly--contig:-NODE-819-length-40293-cov-4.294423_pt1 | contig 40293 bp, 35 predicted proteins | sample MGYA00242106_ERZ509001 | MGnify/ENA primary metagenome ERZ509001 (study PRJEB26280, sample SAMEA2338736) | human gut metagenome | biome: human gut; feature: human-associated habitat; material: faeces...
CCCGCCACAAATTCCTCTGCTTCCTGATAACGGGCCATCCCTCCCATATGTGCGGCGATCATTGTCATATGTGGAAACTGCTTGACCACCTTGGCAACTGCCTGTGGTGTCGCGTGGACTTGATTGGGAGAGAGAGGGTCCCAACCGGTATGGAAGGTTACCGGCAATCCAAGAGAAGAGATGACATCGTAAATGGGAAACATTTTGGGATCATCAATAAAAAAATCCTGATAGTCGGGATGCAGCTTTACACCGTACAAACCGAGATCCTTGATCCGCTGTAGCTCATCCAGTGCATCCGGAGCATCTGGATGTACGGATCCGAAACTATAGATCACAGGGTCGTCAATGGATGCAGCCCAGTTGTTGACGATCGTCTGTTGACTTGGCTTAGTGGCAATATTCATTGCTATAGCAGCATCGACCCCCCAATCTTGTAATTTTTCTTTTGTATCGGGGAGAGTACCGTTCGTAAAGTAGGGACTTTTGCAGATATTGGAAAGATTGGTCAGCGCCTTTTGCGCAATTTTTTCTGAAAACATATGGATATGTGCGTCTATTAACATACTAAGACTCCTGTTCCAAAAGGGATTCCCCGCTGATTACCAAGGAATACGGCTTCATGCGGGATGACATAAAAAGGATGCGAGCGCAACGCACCCGCATCCTTTTTATGCAAAGCCCTATGGGCCTGCGATATTCTAATTTTATCAGTCGCTGCTAAACGGAAGCAGCGCAAGATGACGGGCGCGCTTGATTGCCACAGTCAACTGACGCTGATGGCGCGCGCAAGTGCCGGTTACTCTGCGGGGCAGAATCTTTGCTCTCTCAGAGATAAAACGGCGCAATTTTGCGACATCCTTATAATCGATGGTTTCGATCTTGTCTACGCAGAAGCTGCAAACCTTCTTGCGGCCTTTGCGCCCACCCGGACGGCGATTTTCGCGCTCGGGTCTATCACCATATGCCATAACGGAAACCTCCTTTTTCAATCTTTTCGATCATTTAGGATTAGAACGGCAGATCATCATCAGAGGGAATCTCCTCAAAATCACCCGTATTTCCACTCGTATAAGCGGGGGCGGGTTGTTCTGGGATCGGCTCTGTTCTGGAGTGATAATTGTTCTCGTAGTTGCCTCCGCCGTAATTCCCGCCAGCATAACTGCCTCCACCGGAGGAGTCGCGTTTGGGTTCAGCGAAATGGACGTTGTCCGCAACGATTTCAAAAGCTTTGCGCTTGTTGCCTTGACTATCCGTATACGTACGGGTCTGAATTGACCCTTGTACAGCAACCAACTGTCCCTTGCGGAAGTATTTGCATACAAAATCCGCTGTATTACGCCAAGCCACAATATCGATGAAATCGGTCTGCCGGTCAGCGCCGGATTTTACATACGAACGGTCTACGGCGAGTGTAAAACTCGTCACAGAAATGTCGTTGGCCGTATGACGCAATTCGGGATCGGCCACAAGGCGGCCCATCAAAACAGCAACGTTGAGCATTTCAATCACTCTTTCTTTGCCTTTTCAGGTTCTTTCTTGATGATCAAGGAACGAAGAACACCGTCGGTGATCTTGTAGATACGGTCCAGCTCTGCGGTGAAGGCAGGAACGCTCGTAAAGTCGATCAGAACGTAATAACCTTCCGCCTCTTTGTTGATCAAATAAGCAAGTCTGCGCTTGCCCCACTCGTCAACTGCTTCGATCGTACCGTTAGCAGCGATCAGATCCTTGAATTTCTGAACCAAGGATGCGATGCCGTCCTCTCCCAGCTTAGTGGAAAGAATGAAAACGGTCTCATAGGAATTTGTTACTTCTGGCATTGTGTTGCACCTCCTTTTGGACATTAGGCCCCGCATAAAAATCCGGGGCAAGGATAGAAAGCCACTTATATGGCTAACAAACCTATTATATCAGTCAAAGAACAACGAGTCAACTAAAATTTTACAGACTTTTGCTGATTTCTTTCAGATATGCGCGGAAAGCATCCCCGATTTCTGGATGGCGCAGTGCCACCTCGACAGAGGCCTGCATAATTCCCAGCTTGTTGCCCATGTCATAGCGAGTACCGGTAAAATCCACAGCAACCATCCCTTTGCTGCGGGCCATAGTGCCCATTGCGTCAGTCAACTGGATTTCACCGCCAGCGCCGGGTTGCGTGTTGTCCAAAATATCAAAAATATCGGGTGTAAGGACGCAACGCCCCAAGATCGAGAACAAGGATAAAATCTTGTCCGGCGTGGGCTTCTCCACCATGTCCGTACACTTATAGTAATTGTCGTGGATGGGGTCCACCTTTAGAGAGCTGTATTTGGTGATCGCTTCCGGTGTGACCTCTTTTACGCCTAACACACCAAGGCCAAATTCCTCGTAGGCGCGGATTAATTGGCCGCAGGCCGGGTCCTCACCGATGATTACATCGTCGCCATAAAGGACGGCAAACGGTTCCTTTCCGACAAAGGAACGCGCACAGTTTACAGCATGGCCCAAGCCGCGCGTCTCTTTTTGACGGACAAAATAGATGTTTGCCATATGCGAAATATCGACAATTTCTTTTAGAATCTTTTCTTTTTCCGGCCCGCCGCTCGTCAGACGTGCTTCCAATTCCGGGACACGGTCGAAGTGGTCTTCGATCAGCCCCTTGCCGCGGTTGGTGATGATGAGAATGTCCGTGATTCCGGAGTGTACAGCTTCTTCCACAATATATTGAATAGCGGGCTTGTCCACAATGGGGAGCATTTCCTTCGGCATGGATTTTGTGGCCGGAAGCACGCGTGTGCCCAGACCGGCTGCGGGTATGACGGCTTTTGTTACCTTCACTGGAATTCCTCCTTAAAGTCATGATGGAACGCGCGTTGCGCCTGCTTTGATCTGTCTTTAGCCTATGTGCAAATATCCATACTATGCTTTCCAATGAGATGTATTTTCCCTACGTCTAATAGAGAAAGAGCTGGGGAAGATAGACAACCATCATGTAGCAAACCAGCAAACAGATGGCGAGGGATGTATTGACGCCTCCATTTAACTGAAGGCGAACTGCGTAGTCCGACGGATCGGGATTTTCTTCCCGAAGGGTACGTATTTTGTGAATACAGTGATTCATGTACATACGGTTTCCATTCAGACCAACAAATAACATGATGATAAAACGGATGAGAGAGAGCAGGCTGGGAGTCCATACGAGGAAGATCTGCCAAGGCGCTTGCTGCATCAACAGAGACATAAACTGTACGGACTGTTCCATGGTTGGATAAGCAGCATTGATGTCGACACCGACCTGTTGCATCAAGTCCATAATGATGGGAGTGGCGAAATGATAGGAAACAAAGGTTGAAAGTACGTAGATCAGCAGCATAATACCGGTGAAAATAGCGCCCCACTTATACTGCTTGCGGTAAAGCATCCACCCACCGGTGAAAAGAAACGCAGAAAAATTAAAACGGTTCCGATGGTAACGCTTCCGATTAAAGAATGTCGGAAGATAGTACTGAGGGTTGGTCTGCACAAATTTTGCCACATCCCCTGCTGTAACTCCTTCGTCCAGTTGTTCGTCCTGTCCAACACCGCCCATTGGATCAAAGGCAAACGGATAGGGACCTGTGTATGGAGCATTGGGCGCACCGGGATTTTGATAGGGGGGCGGGTTGGGCACGCCGGGGTTCTGATAGGGCGGAGTGCTGTTATGAGGGGGGCCATAAGGGGAATATCCTCCCTTTGGCATTGGCCCATTGGATTCCGCACCGCTCAACGGTTGGCCACATTGATCGCAAAAGAGCGCCTCGCGGGCATTCTTTTTCCCACAGCGTGGACAAGCTTTCCCCTCATCTGTTTCCGCATTCTGTTCGGGCGGTTTCCAAGCGTCCGGAGTTCCATGTTTATCTTCAAAGATACAATGTCCAGCTTGCTGATAGCAGGCACGGTGATAGGGCGCACCGCACTCCGGACAAACAACAATATCGTCGTCAGTGCCAAACGGTTTGCCGCACACAGGGCATTTCAAACCGGTATAATCCATTTGATGTCCTCCTTGTTGGGGGTCTTACGAGCCCACAATCCATTAATATAGTATTCTATCGTTTTTTAGGAGAAACTGCAAGCTTTCCAAGGATAAGTTTTCAGCCTATTCATAGTTTTTGAAGAATACGGCAAAGAAGAATACGGTAAATTGGATACTTTTTGGAGTTCCCTTCAAGACCGGACGGAATCGTGGGGGATAGATGTTTGAATGCTTGTTGAAAAAACGGCGTGTTACGGTATATGAAAGGAAATAACAGAGCGATTTTTATCCATAAATGAGTGAACGAATGACACAAAAAAGCAGCTCTTGGAAATTTCCAAGAGCTGCCCGGTTGCATTATAGTTTACAGATTCTCTTTAAAGAATGCCTCTAGTGCAGGAGCCGCCGTATCTTCATCTGCACCTTCCACACATACTGTAACGGTCTCGCCCTTTTTAGCAGCAAGGCCCATCACGGAGAAAATCTTCTTTGCATCACCGCTTTTATCATCCTTTTTGATGGTGACAGCACTGGCAAATTCCTTCGCCTTCTTGACAAGCAGACCGGCCGGTCTGGCGTGGATTCCCTCTGCGTCGGTAATGACATACTGAAATTCCTTCATATCGAATATCTCCTTGTCTTTCAATTGGTCCAATGGATTCCAAACTTCCCCAGAGGACCTGTTATTATTCTTATTATAGGAGGAAAGTAGAGCCGGGTCAAGGGATTGGCGGCGGTTTTCAGCGTGGAAAGGAAAAAAGAATCGTTTCCGTCCAAAAACCTTTTTAGGCGGGTGGTATCCGCCGCCTGATTGCTTTAAAACGCTTAAAAACAATCGCATTTACCTTCCCAGAGTCTGGTAAAGATTCTGGGAAGGATCTGTGCCATACTTTTCAAAGGGGACGCAGGAAGCGATTATTGATCCTCTTTGATCGGCTTTTTGAGGAGTGCCAAAAGAACCATGGAGATAACCGAGCCGATCAAGAGAGAAACCAGGTACATCGGCCAATTTTGGACCACTGCGAATACAAAGATACCTCCATGGGGCGCTGGAAGCGTACAGCCAAACAGCATGGACAGAGCACCGGCCACTGCAGATCCAACCACACAGGAGGGGATGACACGCAGCGGGTCGGCTGCGGCGAAGGGAATAACGCCCTCTGTGATAAAGGAGAAACCCATAATGTAGTTCGTAACCGTTGTTTGGCGTTCTTTTGCAGTGAAACGGTTTTTGAAGAATGTGGTGCACAGGGCCACGGCAAGAGGGGGCACCATGCCGCCAATCATAACGGCCGCCATCACACCGGAGGAAACCGGATCGCCGGCAGCGTTGATGAGCGAAGCGGTACCGAATACATAGGCTGCCTTATTGAAAGGACCGCCCATATCGATACTCATCATACCGCCGACAATTGCGCCGAGAATCACGCCGCTGGTTGCATTCATGCTGGACAACGTGTTACTAATCCATAGGTTCAGTGCAGAAACCGGCGGATTGATAATAAATTGGATGATAACGCCAATAGCCAAAATACCGACAACGGGATAGATCAACACTGGTTTGGTGCCTTCCAGTGACTTGGGAAGTTTTGCGCAAAGTTTTTCCAAGCCAAGCATCAGGTAACCGGCGACAAAACCGGCGATCAACGCACCAAGAAACCCGGAACCGCCAGCATTTGCCAGCGCGCCGCCGACAAACCCTACAGCGAGGCCCGGACGGTCCGCAATACTCATAGCGATGAATCCGGCAAGAATGGGAAGCATGAAACCGAATGCCGCATTGCCAATGGTCTTAAAGAGGGCCGCGGCGGGGGAATTCATACCGAAGTTGGCGGGGTCGCCGCCCGGTGCAAGGATGGTATCGAGCAGAAAGGCGAGTGCGATTAGAATACCACCGCCAATGACGAAAGGAAGCATGTTGGAGACGCCGTTCATCAGATGCTTGTAGATCTGATGGCCGATCCCCTCCTTTTCGGCGGAGGCTTCGGTTTTTGTCGATCCGCCTTGTGCATGGAATACTGGTGCTTTGCCGTCGAGAATGGTCTGAATCAGTTCTTGTGGGCGAGAGATGCCATCGGATACCTGCGTCTGGATAACAGGCTTTCCGTTAAAACGGGGCATATCCACTTTTGTATCCGCGGCGACGATGATGCCGTCCGCGGCAGAGATCTCCGCCGGTGTCAAGACGTTTTTCTTTCCACCGGACCCATTGGTCTCAACTTTTATCGTTACGCCCATTTCCTTAGCCTTTTCTTCAAGGCTTTCCGCTGCCATGTAGGTATGTGCAATTCCTGTTGGGCAGGCGGTTACAGCAAGGACACGGTAAGTACCAGGAGCAACATGCTTTGCTTCGGCCTCCTTTTTCTGAGTTTCCGCGACCTTTTTGTTTTCAGCTTCATCGACTAGGCGGAGAAATTCATCCTTATCTTTGGCATCGATCAGGCTCTGCCGGAAATCATCATCCATCAACAGGACACTCAGGCGGCCCAGGACATCCAGGTGTATATTGTCCTCCGTGTCCGGCGCTGCAATCAGGAAGAAGAGCTTTGCGGGTTCCCCATCCAGAGATTCAAAATCCACGCCGTCATGTGCCACGATCACCGCCAGGCCGGCCCGTTGAACCGCCTTTGTCTTTGCGTGTGGGATCGCAACGCCTTCCCCGATGCCGGTAGAGCCGATGGTCTCCCGTTTTAAAACACATGCTTTATACACTTCTTTGTCGAGAATATTGCCAGACCGCACCATCAGGTCCACTAGAAGATTGATTGCCTCCGCTTTGCTTTTTGGTGCCGCATGCAGGTCCATAGCGTCTTTGTTTAGAAGTTCCGTAATACGCATAAAAAGTCCTCCTATCAAAAATCTCAAGCGGTTTATAGGGTTTTCAAGAGCTTCCGAATATCGTCGCCGCTGGCCAGCCACTCTTGAAACGCGGAGGCGCTGCCTGCGGCCAACCCAGTTTTAAAAGCAGTTTCATAGTTATGCGAAGAAAGATAACCAGCGAGGAATCCCGCGACCATGGAATCGCCAGCCCCAACAGAGTTGACGACCTTCCCTTTTGGGGGAAGACTCTTGTGGATCGTTCCGCCTTCATCCACTAGGATTGCCCCATCTCCAGCCATTGAAATCAGAACATTGCGCGCCCCCATCTGTTGAAGTTTTTGCGCATAGAAGATGATCTCTTGATCCGTTCGAAGCGATTGTCCAAAGAGATCGCCCAACTCGTGGTTGTTTGGTTTGATGAGGAAAGGGTGGTACTTCAACACATTGCGCAGCAACTCCCCGGTAGCATCTACTACCACGCGGATATTACGACCTTCCAGCTGTTGCAGAATCCTTTCATAAATATTGGATGGTAAGGTATTGGGGATACTTCCTGCTAATACCAAAAGATCTCCGTCTAAAAGTTGGTCCAACTTTTGGAACAGGTTTTGCAAGTTTTCTGTGGTGAGATTTGGCCCCTGTCCATTGATTTCACTTTCCTGTTCAGCCTGGATCTTCACGTTGATCCGTGAAAACCCTTCCGGCACTTGGATGAAATCCGTGCGGCAGCCACATCGATCGAGTAACCGGCAGATTTCGTTCCCAGTGAAACCGGCGGTAAAACCGAGTGCCGTGCTTTCAACACCCAGATTGCGCAGGACAATGGAAACATTGATTCCTTTTCCGCCTGGATAGAGTTCCTCCGCCTCCGTGCGGTTGACGCTGCCGAGCGCGAGTGTGGGCAGTTTTACAATGTAATCGAGGGAGGGATTGAATGTTACCGTATAGATCATAAAGCGGTCTCCTTTCCAAGATCCGTTTCAATCACAGTGGTGTGGGAACGGATCTGTTTATCCGGCAAGCTGGTGGTAATGATGGCTGCTTGGGACAAGTCGGCAAAGATCACGGAAAAGAGTTGGTTGTATTTGGAGGGGTCCGCCAGAACATAACGTTTGTTACAGCGGCGTATAGCTTCTGTTTTTACCCGTGCTTCTTCAATGTCTGGAGTGCTGAATCCATCGCGGATACCCATTCCGTTTGTACCGAAAAAACCAATCGAAAAACGGTACCGCTGTAGGCTGTGTACCGCTTCTGTACCGACAAGTGCTTCGGTTACGGCCTTGACCTTTCCAGAGAGAATATAGGCCTCCAATCCTTTTTCCGCAAGCTTCCGCGCATGTACAATTCCGTTGGTTACATAAATAGCATTTTTTTCCGTAAGATACTCTATCATGCGTTCGGTTGTAGTGCCCGCGTCCAGGAACACAAAATCATTTTTATGTACCAGGGAGGCGGCACATTGTGCGATTCGGTTTTTCTCATCTACATGAAGGCTGTGACGCACAGACGTTTTATCTTCTGTCATTTGATAGACACCATCGACCGACGTGGCGCCTCCGTGTACTTTGTTTAGCTTTCCCATCCGGTGTAGAGCGGACAAATCGCGCCGTATGGTAGATTCCGAACTGTTGAGCAGTTCTGTCAATTCTAAGACGGATACGGCTTTTTTTTCATTCAGTCGTTTGAGGATGGCAGCATATCGTTCCTCTGTCAACATTCCGATCACTTCCTTTGTTATGATAATACAATCAAATTCAACCAAAGTCAAGCAAAATCAATCATTAAATTGACGAAATATGAGCACAGAGATTGTGCAAAACTGCAATTTTAATAAAGATTACAGGGACATTCTGTGCATATAAATGGTTGCTGTGATTGAAATTGAACGATTTTACGCAAGCGTATTGAAAGGAAGTCCATGCCAATTTGCACATACTTTTAGTTGTATTTTGCCAGGGAATCGGATATGATAGGTTCATACAGCGTGTTATCTACAAAAGTTTGCGCGATAAATGATCGATTATGAGCGAATGGCAACGGTTTTTCGGAATCAGAGAACCGACAATGGATACAGAAAAGGGGATGCAGAATGATTTCACAGGATATATTGCGTAAATATGCTGAATTGGCTGTGCGGATCGGTGTGAATGTACAACCGGGGCAACTGATGGTACTGACGTCCCCTGTGGACTGCGCCTTTTTTGCCCGCCTTTGTGTGGAGGAAGCATACCGCGCTGAGGCCGGAGAAGTGCGTGTCAACTGGGTCGATGAACGAACCGACAAATTGCGCTATCAATATGAAGCGCAGGACTCTATGACGTCCATTGCCCCTTGGCGAATAGAACAAAAACAAAATGACATTGACCGTCAATGCTGCTTTTTGTATTTGAAATCCAGCACACCCGGTCTGCTGGCGGATGTCCCGGGAGAAAAGCTTCAGGCCGTGCGTGTCGCAGAAGAACTGGCTTTTGAGAAGTTTGAGTTTTATACAATGGCGAATCATGGTCAGTGGAGCATTGTCGCCGTACCCTCTTTCGCTTGGGCCAAGAAGGTCTTTCCAGAATTGGAAGAACAAGCGGCACTGGATGCACTGTGGGATGCTGTTTTGGCGGGCGTGCGGATCGGCAGCCACCGCGATGCGGTCGCAGAATGGCGGGAGCATATTGCAAATTTGGCGGAGAACAGCCGGCGGTTAAATGCATACCATTTCGAATCCCTGCATTTTCAAAACTGCCTGGGGACCGATCTCTTGGTTGGGCTGGCAAAGGGGCATGTATGGGAGGGCGTAAGCTCTCGTGCAGACAATGATGCTGTTTTTGTGCCGAATATGCCCACCGAAGAAGTTTTTACGGCGCCGGATAAGTACCGTGTCAACGGGCGTGTTTATGCAACAAAGCCGCTCAATTATCAAGGGAAAATGATTCACAATTTCTGGTTCGTATTTCAAGATGGCAAAGTCTGTGAATACGGTGCGGAAAGCGGCGAAGATGTGTTGAAGAATCTCGTGGAATTCGATGCAGGAAGCGCGTATCTCGGCGAGGTGGCGTTAGTTCCAGACGATTCACCCATTTCGCGTTCAGGTTTGTTGTTCCTCACCACGCTGTTTGATGAAAATGCTTCATGTCATTTGGCGCTGGGAGCTTCCTATCCGGAAAATATTGCAGGAGGCGCTACGATGGACTGCGGCCAGCTGGAAGCAGCCGGAGCGAATCAGTCAAAAGAACACTGCGATTTCATGTTTGGCAGTTCAGACATGCAGGTCGATGGAATTTTACCCGATGGACGGGAAATCCCGGTGTTCCGCAATGGTGTGTTTGCTTTTCCAGATACGATATAGATCAGAAATAAAAGTAAAGGAGTGATCTTTGATGATGAACATTCAAAAAGCAGCAATGATCGGTTGTGGTGCGGTGGGCGCGACTTCTGCGTTCAGCCTCATTCAGAGCGGCTTGTTTTCAGAGCTGGTACTGATCGATGCAAACCAGGAAAAAGCGGAAGGAGAAGCGATGGACCTCAGCCACGGCCTTCCATTTGCTCGTCCCATGAAGGTCTATGCAGGAACGTATGATGATTTGGCCGACTGTTATTTGATTATCATAACAGCTGGGGCTGCACAAAAACCCGACGAGACGCGCATCGATCTGGTCAACAAAAATGTAAAAATCTTTAAGAGTATTATCCCGGAGATTGTAAAACGCAATACCAATGGCATACTGCTGGTCGTTTCCAACCCTGTGGATATTCTCACTTATGTGACTTTAAAACTCTCGGGATTCCCGGCAAACCGCGTGATCGGGTCCGGCACGGTGCTGGATACAGCGCGCTTAAAATACCTGTTAGGAGAACATTTGCAGGTCGATAGCCGTAGTATCCATGCGTTTATCATCGGTGAGCACGGCGATAGTGAGCTCGCAGTTTGGAGCAGCGCAAATGTCTCCGGTGTGGATTTGAATCATTTCTGTGAACTGCGGGGGCACTACAACCATATGGAAGCGATGGAACGCATTTATACCGACGTCCGTGACAGTGCTTATGAAATCATCGAAAAAAAAGGCGCCACCTACTACGGCATTGCAATGGCAGTGCGCCGCATCTGTGAAAGTATTATTCGGGACGAACACTCCATTTTGCCCATTTCCAGTTTGATTTGTGGGCATTACGGTTTGGGCGATGTCTGCATGGGTGTTCCGACCGTTGTGGGGCGTTGTGGAGCGGAAACCGTCTTGGATATTCCTCTCAGTGGACTGGAACAAAGAAAACTGATGGCTTCAGCCGATGCGCTCCGTACGGTATTGGACGGGATTGAACTGTAATTTTATCTTTCGATCAAAGAGGGTATCCCAAAAGTCATGAAATGACGGAAGGATACCCTCGTTTTTTTAGAAACTCAAATATTTTTGCAGACAGAAAGAGGACGCCCCTTTCCTATGAATCGAAAAATTCGTAGTTTTGGGGTACCCTCTTTTGTAGATTGTGCGCATAATGGGTTCCATCGATTATGAATGAGGGGGAAAGGGATTGGTCCCAAATATATCAAAAGAAATCTTTCTGGCTGTCGTTTGATTGAAATAGTTAACCTTGACAAAGTTTTGATAGTGGGCTTATAATACATAAGGTAGCATAGGCTAACTTTTAAAAACATTATCAAATGGGGGATTGAGGGAATATGACATTAAACGAATTGAAGATCGGCCAAAAATCCCGAATTTTAGCGGTGAATGGGCAAGGGGCGCTGCGCCGCCGCTTGCTGGATATGGGGCTGACACCCCATACAGAAGTGATGGTCCGCAAGGTTGCGCCAATGGGGGACCCAATTGAGTTGCATTTGCGCGGCTATGAACTGACCCTCCGCATAGAAGATGCGAAAAACATCGAAGTGGAGGAGGAATAAACCATGATGTTTGCATTGGCTGGGAACCAAAATTGCGGAAAAACGACCTTGTTCAACCAGTTAACTGGTTCCAACCAACATGTGGGAAATTTTCCGGGCGTGACTGTGGAAAGCAAAGAGGGGGTCATCCGTGGCTATAAAGAGAATACTGTGGTGGATCTCCCTGGGATTTATTCGCTTTCCCCCTACACAAATGAAGAGATCGTCACGCGTGACTTCCTTTTAAAAAATAAGCCGGATGGGATCATCAACATAGTGGACGCCACGAACATTGAGCGAAATCTTTATTTGAGTATGCAGCTGATAGAGCTACATATCCCTATGGTGATCGCACTAAATATGATGGACGAGGTGCGTGCCAATGGTGGGACCATAAAAATTGATAAGCTTCAAGAAGAATTGGGAGTGCCAGTTGTCCCGATTTCTGCCAGTAAAAATGAAGGAATCGATGAACTGATCGATACAGCTGTTCGGACGGCGCGCAACCGGCAGTATCCCCGCCGGCAGGATTTTTGTTCTGGAGCTGTGCATAGAGCGATTCATTCCATTGCTCATCTTGTGGAGGATCACGCAGAACGCATTCAGACTCCACCTCGTTTTGCTGCTACCAAACTGGTCGAAGGCGATGAACCCATGCGAAACGCCTTAAACCTTTCGGAAAATGAAAAAGATATGGTGGAGCATACGGTCTCCGAGATGGAACATGAACTCGATACGGATCGAGAGGCTGCATTGGCGGATATGCGTTATACGTTTATCGACCATCTCTGTGCAGACAGCGTGGTAAAATGCGGAGAGAGTAAGGAACACGCGCGCAGTGTGAAAATCGATAATCTTTTGACGAATAAATATTTAGCGATCCCGATTTTTCTGCTGATTATGATGACGATTTTTTGGCTCACTTTTGGGGTAATCGGCAGTTTTTTGAGTGACCTTCTCTCGGAGGGAATTGATCTTCTCACTGCTGTTGTAAGTGATGCGCTTACGGCTTATGGAATGAATTCTGTGGTACACTCCTTGGTAATCGATGGAATCTTTGCGGGAGTGGGGAGTGTTCTATCCTTTATTCCAACAATCGTTGTACTATTTTTCTTTCTTTCGATTTTGGAAGACAGTGGCTATATGGCGCGCGTCGCATTCGTCATGGACAAGCTTTTGCGTAAAATAGGGCTTTCGGGCCGGAGCTTTGTTCCGATGTTGATTGGATTTGGCTGCTCTGTTCCTGCCATTATGGCTACGCGGACTCTGTCCAGCGAGAGAGATCGGAAGATGACCATCTTGCTGACACCGTATATGAGTTGCTCAGCAAAGCTTCCCATTTACGGAATGTTTACCATGGCCTTCTTTCCGGAAAACCGCGCTTTGGTGATGATTGGTCTTTACGTTCTTGGCATGGCGGTTGGCATTTTAATGGGCTTATTGTTGAAGGGAACCCTGTTTCATGGGAATCCAGTGCCATTTGTAATGGAACTTCCCAACTATCGGCTACCCAGTCCCAAGAGTGTCTGTATGTTGTTGTGGGATAAGGCAAAGGACTTTTTGACCCGTGCCTTCACTGTGATTTTTGTTGCCACAATTGTTATATGGTTCTTACAGAGCTTCGATACCCGCTTGAATCCTGTTTCCAGTGGAGAAGCAAGCATGTTGGCCGGAATCGGCCGGTGGATTGCCCCGGTCTTTGCACCGCTTGGCTTTGGAGACTGGCGTGCTTCGACTGCATTGTTGACTGGATTCAGTGCAAAAGAGGCAGTTGTGAGTACCTTTGCAGTTCTTACGGGTGCCAATACGGCGAATATGCCCTCTGCTCTTGCGTCTGTATTCTCTCCGTTGACCGCATTCTCTTTTCTGGTGTTTACATTACTTTACACACCTTGCGTTGCAGCCATTAGCGCAGTGCGTAGGGAAATGAACAGTGGAAAAGCGGCAGTCGGTGTGGTTTTTTTACAGACAGGTGTTGCTTGGATTGTCTCGTTTGCCATTTATCATCTGGGGATGTTGTTTGTGTGACAGAGAGGACATGATTTTATGAACGGAATCGATTTTGCCATTCTAGCGATTATTTTTGTGTTGGTTGTTTTAGCAGTTCGCTATGCTTGGAACCATCGGAATTCCTGTGGTGGGAATTGCTCCGGATGTTCCCACAGTCAATCGTGCCAGAACTTACGCGACCATTCAGAGAAGAAATAACGAGTAGGATTTTGATGATTTTGTATTTGGTGAGGAAAAGCATAATACAACAAAAGACGCCCTGTATCACGGTATGTTTAACCGGATACAGGGCGTCTAGCCTTGTTAGCAGATTTTGCTTAGTCGGTTGCGATCGCCTTTTATCTTGACAATCCATTCTTCAGCAAGTCGAACCAAGTTGCCTATTCCACCGAAATTCCAAGCTCGTCCATCTTCTCCCTCAGTTTTAAGAAGTCCTCAAAAGCGCCGGGCTTACTGCTCGGATTGCGCAATAAAGCGGCGGGATGAAGTGTGGCCATCATCCAAACGCCATTTTTTTCTGTAAATATGCCGTGCTCCTTTGTGATTTTAAAATCCGGGCGGATAAGTTTCATCGCTGCAATACGGCCGAGACAAACAATTATCTTTGGTCGAATGAGATATACTTGATTGCGCAGCCAATGGATACAAGTCTCCTGTTCCTCTGGTAGAGGATCACGGTTTTGGGGCGGACGGCATTTGACAATATTTGCAATATAGATGTTCTTTTGACGGTCTAAATCAATGGCATCCAACATTTTGTCCAAAAGCTGGCCGCTGCGTCCTACAAATGGTTCTCCTTTCAAGTCTTCCTGTTCTCCAGGGCCTTCTCCAATAAATAGAACCTTGGCTTCTTTGTTACCAACACCAAATACCAGGTTGGTTCGCCCGGAACACAGGCCGCACTTTTGACATCCCATACAGGCGGTTTCCAGCTCTTCCCAAGTTTGATACATATGGATTTTCTCCTTTATATCATTTTTGCGAAATTTTTTTAAACATGACCGTTGTGATCGCTAACCATATTGGCAGATAAGGTGATTCTACTTTACTCTTTAGTGATCAGAGGGAGGCGAGCTTTAGCGAAGCCGGCTTCCGGTTACAGCGTGAGGTTATCTAAAACATCCGAGTTTGAAGAATGGAAAGGCACTAATAGAAAATTTGCGAAATCACAAAGCCGGATGTTTCAATGTTCTCTCAGCCGTCGGAAGGAGGCGAGCTTTGGCGAAGCCGGCTTCCGGTTACGGCGTGAGGTTATCTAAAACATCCAAGTTTGAAGAATGGAAAGGTGCCAAGAGAAAATTTGCGAAATCACAAAGCCGGATGTTTCAATGCTCTCTCAGCCGTCGGAAGGAGGCGAGCTTTAGCGAAGCCGGCTTCCGGTTACGGCGTGAGGTTATTATAACACGAAATATTCCCCAGGAAAAGAAGGGAATTCCGTTGAATTTTCTTGCGTCCTGCGGTACAATAAATCCAGAACCAATTACCCTTTTAAGCAATTCGCATATTTTATAGAATTTAGGAGATGGATGATATGAAAATTATGGTGGAAACGTCCGCGCGTCATGTGCATTTGACGCAGGAACATTTGGATATTCTATTCGGAAAAGATTATGCCCTCACTCCCAAGAAAGCATTGTCCCAGCCTGGCCAGTTTGCTTGTGTGGAAAAAGTAGAAGTAGTTGGTCCAAAGGGATCTCTGAAAATGTCCATTTTGGGACCGGTCCGTCCAGAGACACAGATTGAAGTCTCAAAGACGGAAACCCGTACCTTGGGAATTGATGCGCCGCTGCGGATGTCTGCCGATTTAGAGGGAACGCCGGGGTGTAAAATCATCGGTCCCAAAGGGGAGATCACCGTTGATAAAGGTGTGATCGTTGCAAAACGCCACGCGCATTTTACGCCAGATGATGCAAAGGCATTTGGTGTGACAGATGGACAAGCCATTCAAATCAAGTTGGATTATAATGGCCGTGCATTGATTTTTGGAGATGTGATTGCTCGCGTAAGCAAGACGGCTGGTTTGGCTGTGCATATCGACACGGACGAAGCAAATGCCGCAGGTCTGACAGGGACTGTTGACGGCGAAGCAATTGTCGGCTGATTTTATCCGTTTTTTATGAAAGGGATGCTGCACGAGAAGCGGCATCCCTCTTTTTGATTTAAAACTGACCTGGTTAAATTTGCGAAAATTGGATATTGTGAAAGATACAGATGCGATTATAATAAAGACAACATGGGGAAGCCCTTGTTCCATCGGATGGAGTGTTTTGGCGCCGGATCAATTGGGAAATGTGGTTGCAAACACATACCCATTTATACAGGCTTGGAAGGGATCAATTTGTTGAGGCCTGTAATATCAACTGGATAGGAGGCCATTGAAATGCAAAATAACCGTTACGAATTGAACAAACAGCTTGCCCAGATGCTCAAAGGCGGAGTAATTATGGATGTTACAACACCGGAGCAGGCAAAGATCGCAGAGGCGGCAGGTGCTTGTGCTGTTATGGCTTTGGAGCGTATACCAGCGGATATTCGTGCAGCTGGTGGTGTCTCTCGTATGAGCGATCCAAAAGTGATTAAAGGAATTCAGCAGGCTGTGTCGATACCAGTGATGGCAAAGTGCCGGATCGGACATTTTGCAGAGGCGCAGATTTTGCAAGCCATTGAGATCGATTATATTGACGAAAGTGAGGTTCTCTCTCCGGCAGACGATGTTTATCACATAGACAAAACAAAGTTTCAGGTTCCGTTTGTCTGTGGGGCAAGGGATTTGGGAGAAGCCCTTCGTCGAATCAGCGAGGGAGCCTCGATGATTCGCACAAAAGGGGAGCCAGGGACAGGAGATATTGTCCAGGCTGTGCGCCATATGCGCAAAATGAATGCAGAAATTGCCAGATTGACAGCTATGCGTACGGATGAGCTCTATGAGGCGGCAAAAGAACTGCGTGTTCCATACGAATTGGTACAATATATCCATGAGAATCGAAAACTTCCGGTTGTCAATTTTGCAGCGGGAGGTGTGGCAACCCCGGCTGATGCGGCGCTCATGATGCAACTTGGCGCAGAAGGAGTATTTGTAGGCTCTGGAATCTTTAAGTCTGGAAATCCAGAAAAAAGGGCCGCTGCCATTGTTAAATCGGTTACAAATTATATGGATGCTTCCCTTTTGGCCGAGCTTTCCGAAGATCTGGGAGAAGCCATGGTTGGTATCAACGAACAGGAGATTGAGATTCTAATGGCAGAGAGGGGAAAATGACCCATGCGAATCGGTGTTTTAGCCGTACAAGGGGCATTTATAGAACATGAACAGATGTTGCGAAAATTGGATGTAGAGACTTTTGAGATCCGACGAAAAGAAGATGTAAGCCAGCCTTTGGATGGACTCGTTCTTCCAGGTGGAGAGAGTACCGTTATGGGAAAGTTGTTGCAGGAACTGGGGCTCTTTGAACCACTGCACAAACAAATAGTACAGGGGTTGCCTGTATTGGGAACCTGTGCTGGATTGATCTTGTTGGCGGAAACACTTTCTAATGATTCGCATACGTATTTTGGTACGTTGCCGGTCACAGTACGGCGGAATGCTTATGGGCGGCAGTTGGGAAGTTTTTTAAAGATTGGGCAGATAGATGGCCATGAAGCATTTCCTATGGTTTTCATCCGAGCGCCATCTATTGAATCGATTGGAGCGGATGTAGAAGTTTTGGCAACCGTTGACGGAAAGACCGTCGGTGTGCGATACAAAAATCAGATCGGCGTTTCGTTTCATCCGGAATTGACCAGCAACCTTACTTTTCATAGACTCTTTTTAAAAATGATAGAACAATCCAAAAACAAATCGGAAAAGCGTCGATTTCCCGATGTAGAAGGATGGGAAAAAGTAGGATCGGGTTGAAAACCGTATAGCTCGATTAAAAGATCGTTTGACAAAAGCGCACCTTCGATTGGCCTTTTACAGCCAATATCTCAAGGTGCGCTTTTCATAGCTTGATTATTTTGTGATCTTTAAGCGTCAAAGCGTATGCTAAATCAAAGATTTAATAACGCCTTTATCACTTGTGATATTTTTCCACAATGTCCGTCACAGCGTCAATCACGTATTGTACCTGCTCGTCCGTCATGGTGGGATAAAGCGGAAGAGAAATCAATCGTTCGAAGTGCTTTTGTGCCATTGGAAAATCACTGTCAGCAAAGCCAAAACGCTTCTTATAGGCGGACATATTGTGAACCGGAATGAAGTGGACACTGGTGCCGACATTTCGTTCATTGAGTTCTACGATGAATTGGTCGCGATCAATGGCCAAAAGCTTGGGAACAATGCGAAGCACATACAGATGCCAACAATGTGTGGCGTAGTCCGGGACGAAAGGCGGGTCTAAAGCGTCAATCTTTCCAAACGCTTCCTGATATTTAGCGGCGATTTTCAGACGCGCGGCCTGCATTTCCTCCAATCGGGAAAGCTGCACCAGCCCCAGAGCGGCTTGAATGTCGAACATATTATATTTAAAACCCGGCTCTGCAATATCATATCGCCAAGAACCGCCTTTTGCATAGCGATTCCATGCATTATGGCTCATCCCCTGGCCGGCAAGGACGCGCGCTTTTGCATCAATTTCATCGCTATCGGTGACAAGCATTCCACCGTCGCCTGTACACAGATTTTTTGTTGCGTAAAAACTGTAGGAAGCGGCTCCCTGCAACCGATTGCCGATCAAGCGTCCCTTATAGCGGCTCCAAAGCGCATGCGCTGCATCTTCGCTTACATACAAGCCGTGTTTATCGGCAATGGCATAGATACGGTCCAAATCGCATACCTGCCCACTGTAATGTACAGGAACAATGGCCTTCGTCCGGGAAGTAACTTTTTTTTCAATCTCGTCTGGATCGATGCAACCAGTCCGATAATCAATATCCGCAAATACAGGGGTAGCGCCCGTGTGGATAATGGTGCTCGCGGTGGAAGCGAATGTCATTGGAGTTGTAATCACTTCGTCGCCTGGACCAATCCCTTTTGCAAGCAGCGAAATATGCAGTGCCGCTGTACAGGAGTTCATAGCAATGGCGTGCTTTGCACCGAGATAACCGGCAAATTCCTGTTCAAAACGGTTGGTTCGAGGGCCTTTTGCAACCCAACCGGATTTCAGGGTTTCTACAACTTCGTTGATTTCCGCATCGGTAATGTCCGGTACATTATAAGGGATAAAATCGTCCCTTTTCTGAAAATCACTCATGAATCAATTGCCTCTTTTTCTCACAAAATATGGGCATACCATATAACGTGCAACCTGGATGGGAGTTCCTTGCAAATTTGCTGCGGCCGCACAGCCACACAAGAGTATTTTACGCCCAATATGCGGTTTTACTAATAATTACGTGTAAATCATAATACGATTGATACCTATTGTCAACACTAATTCCATGGCGAAAGATTGACTAAAAAGGGCCTTCGAGCTATAATGTTAGGGAATAAATGGCGGGAAGAATCGGGTAAAATAGGAAAAAACGGCGTGTTCTTTCCGCTGATAAGGAATGGGGCTTGTTCGTGGAGAATACCGCAAACGACACATTTTTTGTTCATCCGAGTGCATGTGTAGACACAAATGTGCAGATCGGCGAGGGAACAAAGATCTGGCATTTTTGCCATATCAGTCAGGACGCCTCCATTGGGAAGAATTGCACGATGGGGCAGAATGTCTTTGTTGCACCCGGGGTAAGAATTGGAAACTTCTGTAAGATTCAAAACAATGTCTCCGTATACGATGGCGTCGAACTGGGCGACTACGTATTTTGCGGGCCGTCCATGGTCTTTACCAATGTGCAGCGGCCTCGTTGCAAATATCCGCAATCCGGGCATCAGTTCTATGTGCGGACGCCTGTGTGTGAAGGCGCTAGTATCGGCGCAAACGCAACCATTGTATGTGGCCATCGGATTGGCCGGCATGCATTTATTGCTGCTGGAAGTGTGGTCACAAAGGATGTGCCCGACCATGCCATTATGATGGGTGTCCCGGCAAGGCAACATGGATGGGCTTGTGAATGCGGAGAAACGTTGGATCAATCGCTCCACTGCCCCAAATGCGGTAGAAATTATCGCGAGGGTGCAGAGGGCCTTGAGGAGGAAGTCAAATAAATGCAAAAAATTGCTTTTAATGATTTGGAAGCGCAATATGCACATTTAAAAGAAGAAATCGACGCGGGAATTGCCTCCGTGATTAAAGGGTGTCATTTTATCTCTGGACCCCAGGTGGGAGAACTGGAACAAGCGCTCTGTGCTTATACGGGACGGAAATACTGTGTGACGGTGTCCAGCGGAACTGATGCGTTATTGATGCCCCTGATGGCGTGGGACATTCATGAGGGTGACGCCGTATTCGTGCCGGGCTTTACGTTTTTTGCCACGGCAGAAGTGGTTAGTTTGACCGGTGCGACTCCGGTATTCTGCGACATCAATCCCCATACGTTCAACCTGGACCCGGATTCCTTAAAAGAGCAGGTAGAGCGCGTGCTGCGGGAGGGAACGCTCACCCCGAAAGCTGTGATTCCGGTGGACCTGTTTGGTGAGCCCGCGGAATTCCCAAGAATCGAAGAAATCTGCCGGGAGTACCATCTTTTATTGATGGAGGATGCCGCACAGGGATTTGGCGGCGCTATCCAGGGCAAACGCGCATGTTGCTTTGGCGATGTTTCAGCTACCAGCTTTTTCCCGGCGAAAGTTCTGGGGTGTTACGGCGACGGCGGCGCGATATTTACGGACGATGAGGAGATGTATCAAAAGCTGCTTTCCATCCGTGTGCACGGAAAAGGCTCTGATAAGTATGAAAATATACGTCTTGGCCTAAATGCACGCTTGGATACGATGCAGGCGGCAATTCTGCTGCCGAAACTCCGGGCTTTGGATGAGGAGATAACCGTCCGGAATCGGATGGCCGCGCGCTATTCCGAGCAGTTGGAAGGGATTGTAGAGCCTCAGGCGGTATTGGACGGCTATTTTTCTAGCTTTGGATATTATACAGTTCAGGCAAGGGACGGCGCACATCGGGACGCCATCATGAAAGAGCTGAAGGAGCAGGGAATTCCAACGATGATTTATTATCCGATTCCGCTCCATCTTCAAAAAGTATATGAACCATTGGGCTATCAAAAGGGAGACTTGCCGGTTTGTGAAGCACTGTGCGAGCGCGTATTTAGTTTGCCAATGCACGGTTATCTGACGCAGGAACAGGTCGACTTTATCTGTGATACAATCAAAAGCCTTTGAGAAACAATAAAATTAGAATAAGGTAGGTATGAAAGATGTCTGATGTAAAAAAGCAGCTGCTGGATAAAATCGCAAATAAAACCGCAGTGGTCGGCATTGTGGGCTTGGGATATGTGGGGTTGCCCCTTGCAACCGAGTTTGCAAAATCCGGCTATAAGACCATTGGCTTTGATGTACAGGACAAGAAGGTGAATTCAGTCAATGCAGGCCATAACTACATTGGGGACATTGTGGACGATGTTTTCAAAGAGGTTGTGGAGTCTGGAAAGCTTTCGGCCACATCGGATTTCTCCTTTATTAAAGATGTAGATGCAGTGGCCATTTGTGTGCCGACCCCGCTGGACAAGTATCAGCAGCCGGACATCAGCTATGTAAAGGGTTCTACAGAATCCGTGGCTAAGTACCTACATGCTGGCATGGTTGTGGTTTTGGAGTCCACCACCTACCCGGGAACAACAGAAGAGCTGTTGATGCCCATCTTGGAGGCCAGCGGGCTGAAATGTACAGAGGATTTTTATCTCGCATTCTCTCCGGAACGTGTGGACCCGGGCAATAAGCAGTATAAAACCAAAAATACGCCGAAGGTGATCGGCGGTGTGGGTAAGGACTCCACTGAAGTGGCGGCTACTTTGTACCGCAACGTCCTTGAAGGCGGCGTCTATGAGGTTTCTTCTCCGGCTGTGGCAGAGATGGAGAAGCTTTTGGAAAATACCTATCGCAACATCAACATCGGTTTGGCCAATGAGATGGCGATTATCTGTGATCGTATGGGGATCAATGTGTGGGAAGTGATCGATGCGGCAAAGACAAAACCGTATGGATTCCAGGCATTTTATCCAGGTCCGGGGCTCGGCGGGCACTGCATCCCGTTGGACCCGTTTTATCTGGCGTGGAAGGCGCGCGAATATGACTATCACACCCGCCTGATTGAGACGTCGGGAGAAATCAATACGGGCATGCCGGAGTATGTGGTTGACCGTGCGATGAAGGTGCTCAATAAAAATAAGATCGCTATGAACGGCGCAAAAGTGCTCGTTCTCGGTGTGGCGTACAAGTCGGACATCGATGATTACCGTGAAAGTCCGGCGTTAAATGTCATTGACCGCTTGAATGAACAGGGAGCAGTCACGACGTTCTATGATCCGTATATCCCGGAGTATAAGCACAAGGGTATGGTGCATACTGGTGCCAAGGAGTTGACAGATGATATGCTGAAAGAGGCGGATATTGTCATCATTTGTACAGCACATGAGTGCTTTGATTATGACCGGATTCAGAAGTGCAGCAAAGAGATTTTTGATACGCGCAATGCGATGAAGAACGTCAAAGATCGTTCCAACATCGAGCTGCTGTAAGGTTTTAAACCAGCAAAATTCCCCCGTTCTGCGACGGGGGAATTTTCAACTGACGCAGGAGCCTGTGCAGGACGGCATCCTGTCCCTGAACCTGCTTAAAAAATTGCAAATAGGAGAGAATATGAAAAATGAAGAAACTTCGTTTTGCCTTGATTGGATGCGGCCGTATTTCGAAAAATCACATTGTCGCTTCTGCGGAGAATTCGGAAATCTGCGAATTGGTTGCAGTTTGCGACCCGGTGACGGAACGTGCGCAACAGAAGGCTGCCCAGTATGAAGAGCTGATGGGTGTTCGGCCAGCCGTTTATGGGGATTATAAAACCATGTTGGAAGAGATGGAGATCGACTGTTGCGCAATTGCTACAGAGAGCGGTTATCATGCAGAAATTGCCCTTTACTGCATACGGCACGGCAAACATGTTTTGGTAGAAAAACCGATGGCGCTCTCCACCGCGGATGCAGATGAGATGATTGCAGAGGCAAAGGCAAACGGCGTTACGTTGGGGGTATGCCACCAAAACCGTTTCAATGCGCCCATTCAGCAGCTGCATCGAGCACTGGAGGATGGCCGTTTTGGAAAGCTGGTCAACGGCACAGCGCGTATTCTCTGGAACCGTACGATGCCGTACTATGAGCAGGCGCCTTGGCGTGGCACTTGGGCGCAGGACGGCGGAACGCTGATGAACCAGTGTATTCACAACATTGACCTACTTCAATGGAGCCTTGGCGGGGAACCGGATACGGTTATGGCTATGACAGGGAATTTCCTGCGCGATATTCAGGCAGAGGACTTTGGAGCAATTTTGATTCGTTTTAAAAATGGAGCTATTGGCATTGTAGAAGGAACTGCCTGTGTGTACCCAAAGAATCTGGAAGAGACGCTCTCCATCTTTGGAGGGACTGGCACTGCAGTTATCGGTGGTCTGGCAGTGAACCGTGTGCAGACCTGGAACTTTGAGACCCCAGCTCCACAGGACGAAGAAGTGGCGCAGCTTGCGGGCAATGATCCAAAGGACGTCTATGGAAGTGGACACACCCCCCTTTATGCGAACTATATTCAGGCCATTCACAATGGCGTGGACCCACTGGTGAGCGGCACAGAGGCCATAAAAGCGATGAAAATCATTTTGGCGGCCTATAAGTCCCAGAAGACCGGAAAGCCTGTCCAATTCGATGACCTTCAGTTTTCCACACTGGATATGCAAGATGCCGATGTGCGTTGGAACAGGGGGTAAGGGATGAAAATTTTAACCGTAGTGGGTGCCCGCCCGCAATTCATCAAGGCATCTGTCGTTTCAGAGGCATTGAAGGGGATTTGTGAAGAAAAGATCGTGCATACCGGTCAGCATTACGACCCCAATATGTCCGATGTCTTTTTTGAAGAGCTTGGAATCCCTAAGCCGGCCTATAACTTGGGAGTTGGCTCTGGCACACATGGCCACCAGACCGGCGAAATGCTGATGAAAATTGAAGATGTGTTGTTGGAAGAAAAGCCCGATATTCTACTGGTCTATGGGGATACCAATTCAACGCTGGCAGGGGCGCTTGCGGCTTCAAAACAACATATCCGAGTAGCTCATGTAGAGGCGGGGCTGCGCTCGTACAATATGCGTATGCCGGAAGAACAGAACCGTGTTCTGACCGACCATATTTCGCAGTGGTTGTTCTGTCCGACGCAGACAGCCGTGGATAATTTAAAAAAGGAAGGGCTCACGAAGGGGGTGCAGATTACCGGCGACGTGATGTTGGATTCGGTACTGCATTTTCTGGAAGTAGCCCGCAACAATCCGGATAAAATGGCTCTGCTGAATACATTGGAAATTTCTCCAAAGCAGTATCGCTTAGCCACCCTGCACCGGGCGGAGACGACGGATGGCGGTGTGGATGCGATTGTACGTATTTTTCGCGCATTTGAGCAGTTGCCGCAGCGCGTGGTGATTCCAATTCATCCGCGTACACGCAAGTTGGCCGAACAGGCGATTGCACAAGAAGGCTTCCATAACATCCAGTTGATTGATCCGGTTGGATATTTGGAGATGCTCTTGTTGACTTCCAATGCTTGTCAGGTATTGACCGACTCCGGCGGCCTGCAAAAGGAAGCTTGGTTTATGGAAGTACCATGCGTCACTCTGCGCAAGGAAACGGAATGGGTCGAGACGTTGGACGGCAATTGGAATGTGCTTGCGGACCTAACGACTGAGGATATCTTAGAGAAAGCACTGCACACGGTTCCCGATCCGGCTGTTCGTGGAAAGCTGCCGTTTGGCGATGGCAAAGCCAGTCAGAAGATCGCAGAGGCATTGAAAAAAGAGACGGAGTGAGTGTCCTTTGAATATCGTCTATATCAACCATTACGCTGGTTCGGATAAGCATGGGATGGAATACCGGCCATATTTCATGGCAAAACGCTGGGTGGAGGCCGGACATCATGTCACGATTGTAGCAAGTTCGTACTCCCATCTGCGGACCAAAAATCCCGATATGCAGGGAAAAAAAACGATGGAAGAGCTGTACAATGGGGTTCGATACCTGTGGCTTGAAGGGCCCTCTTATCAGGGAAACGGCCTGGGGCGCATTAAAAATATGCTCTCCTTCTTGCGTGGTTTAAAAAAATACCGCGCACAGATCACAGCTCAGGGAAAGCCGGATGCTGTGATTGCTTCCTCTACCTATCCGCTGGACATCTATCCTGCCAGAAAGATTGCCAGGGAATCCGGCGCCCTTCTAATTTATGAGGTGCATGATCTTTGGCCACTTAGCCCGATTGAGCTTGGAGGAATGAGCCCGCGGCATCCTTATATTGTTTTGATGCAAATGGCAGAGAACTACTGCTATAAACATAGTGACTATGTGGTGTCCTTGTTGCCCTGTGCAGAGGGGCATATGAAAGAGCATGGTTTGGCCGATGGAAAATTCGTTTACATTCCCAATGGGATTGTAAAGGAGGATTGGGAGAAGTCCCCGGGGAATCCACCGGTTTATGCGGATAAGTTGGGACAGTATCGCCGTGATGGCTGGTTCCTGATTGGCTATACAGGCGCGCATGGAATTGCCAACGGGTTGGACAGCTTCATCGAAGCGGGAAAGGCGTTACAGGGAAAAAAGATCAAACTGATTTTGGTGGGACAGGGGCCGGAACGGGACCGCTTGGTACAGAAAGTTCAAGATCTTCATTTGGAAGAGAATGTTGAGCTTTTGCCGGCGGTTAAACGCGACGCGGTTCCAGAGCTTTTGGCGCAATTTGACGCCCTGTATGTGGGGTTGCAACGGCAACCGTTGTTCCGGTTTGGCGTTAGTCCCAATAAGCTGATGGACTATATGATGGCCGGAAAGCCTGTGATCTTCGCAATTGATGCGGGGAATGATATGGTGGCGGATGCATCCTGCGGTATTTCGATCGAACCTGAAAATAGTGCTGCCATCGCAGATGCAGCGGTTCGGCTTGCAGAGCTTCCAAAGGAAGAGTTACAGAAGATGGGGGCCCGTGGAAAAGCTTACATCTTGGAGCATCACGAATATGGTGTTTTGGCAAAACAGTTCCTGGATGTCTTTTCCATGCCAAGGAGAGAAAACAAATAAATCCTAGAACGAGCAGGCAGAAGAAACTCTCTGTCTGCTTTTTTGTTGGTTATTTATCTGCAACAATCTCTGTAAAATTTCAAAGAAAAAAGCAATAAGAGGGAAAAGTTGTAAAAAATTTGGAAGGACCTCTTTACAAATCAGTTTCCTTATGCTATGATTACATCCAGTAATAGGAATTGTTATCAATTATGATCTGACACATTCTGAAATGAAGGAAGGTGCCGATGTTTCCATGGAAAAGCGACAAAACTTCAGCCGTAAACGAGAAGCGATTCTGATGACCATCCGCAATGCAACCATTCATCCTACAGCGGAATGGGTATATCAGCAACTGAAACCGCAATATCCGGATTTAAGTTTAGGGACGGTTTATCGCAATATTGCTCAATTCAAGAGTGACGGGATTATCAACAGCGTTGGCGTTGTCAATGGACAGGAGCGCTTTGATGGAGATGTCCGTCCACATACACATTTTATTTGCACAAAATGTGGTGCTGTAACCGATATTCCAGGGGAGTTTGTCGGTCCCCGGGTGAGCAAACAAGTGGCTAAGGAGAATGGACTGTTGGTAGAAAGCTGCGAAGTTGTGTTTCGTGGCACATGTTCCGATTGCATGAAAAGACAAGAAAGTCTTTCCTAATAATTTTTATCTGTATGGAGGAACCAATCATGAAAAAATTTGTGTGTTCTGTATGTGGCTACGTGTATGAAGGCGAGCAGGCCCCAGAGTTTTGCCCCCAGTGCAAGGCTCCGAGAGAGAAGTTTATCGAGAAAAAGGAAGGCGCTTCTTTTGCTTGCGAGCATGAAGTCGGCGTTGCACAGGGCATCGACAAGGAAGTCTACGATGGCTTGGTCATGAACTTCAACGGCGAGTGCACAGAGGTTGGCATGTATCTTGCGATGAGCCGTCAGGCAGAGCGCGAGGGTTATCCGGAGGTCGCAGAGGCATTTAAGAGATATGCATTTGAAGAGGCCGAGCATGCTGCAAAGTTTGCCGAGCTGTTGGGTGAAGTAGTTACGAATAGCACAAAGAAAAATGTACAGATGCGTGCAGAGGCTGAGGCAGGTGCATGCGAAGGGAAGCTGCAGATTGCAAAGCGCGCAAAGGAGCTGGGATACGATGCAATCCATGACACGGTTCATGAGATGGCTAAAGACGAGGCCCGTCATGGCGCTGGCTTCAATGGCCTGCTGAAGAGATATTTCGCAGACTAATTTGCAAAACGCTACATAGAAATCACACAGGGTGGGATGGCAAAGTGGCCATCCCACCCTTTTCTATTCTGTAAAACAGGTTTTAATTTGTGATATTTCTGTTAAAACCAATCAAAAAGGTTGCCAGAATCGCTAAAAGTGGTTTATACTAAGATAAATTTGCTTCGTCTGTGAAAGGAATTGGGTAGACACAGCGGACAAGCGTTTGGTGAGAATTGGAGGAACAAAATGGATTCCATTGTTGAGGCAATCGTACAGACATTTAGCAGTTCTGCATCCCGGGAGCTGATTATTTTCCTGGTGTCCATGATGCCGATTCTAGAGCTGCGCGGCGGCATTTTAGCGGCGAGTTTATTGGGGGTAGATTGGCTAAGGGCGATGACCATTTGTTTTGTTGGAACAATCCTGCCGATCCCATTTATCTTGTTGTTTATCCGCCAGATCTTGGAATGGCTGAAAAATACGCGCTTTGTCAAGCTGGTACACCGGATTGAAGCCAAAGCAGAGCAAAAAAGCAAATCCATCGAGAAGTATAAAACCTTTGGTTTGTTCCTATTTGTTGCGATTCCATTGCCTGGAACAGGCGCTTGGACAGGAGCTTTAGTCGCTGCTTTGCTCAATATGCGCTTTAAGCACGCCATGCTTTCCATCACTTTGGGGACGTTGACCGCAGATGTGATTATGGTTGTGCTTTCTTATGGCCTTTTGGGCGCAATTCTTCCGTAAGGCAGGGGGATTTTATGGAGAGATATGACATTGTGGTGTTGGGTGGAGGCGCCGCCGGTTTGATGGCCGCCGTTTCTGCTGCTGAAGCAGGGAACGGCGGCCTCCGTGTGTCCGTCCTGGAGGGGAATGCGCGTGTTGGGAAAAAGTTACTCGCCACAGGGAACGGGCGCTGCAATTTGAGCAATCGGTTTGTAGCACCTACCCATTATCACGGCGATGTTAGCCGCGCTGCTGGACTGTTGAAACGGTTTCCCACGGAGAAAGTGATCGGGCAGTTCGCACATTTGGGATTGCTCTGCCGGGAACTGGATGAGGGACGCATCTATCCGTACTCATTGCAGGCAGCTTCCGTTCTGGAAGTTCTTCGTCTCCACCTGGAACAGCGTGGAGTGGTTGTGCAGTGTGGGACGCCTGTTACGGAAGTTCGTAGGGAAAAAGGCGGTTTCTGCCTACAATGCGATGGGAAATGGCTGCAAGCAGCCCGGGTGATTTTTGCGACCGGCGGCCTTGCGTATCCACAGCTTGGTGCAAATGACAGCGGATATCGGATGTTACGAGCATTGGGGCATACTGTGACCGCTTTGCGGCCGGCATTGGTACAGATTCGAACCGAACCGCGCAGGGCGAAACCCTTAAAAGGGATGCGAAGTTCGGCCGAGGTGACACTTTTGGTCAATCACCGGCCGGTGCAGACGGCAAAGGGGGAGGTTCAGTTCACAGAACACGGACTGTCCGGCATCTGTATGTTTGAACTATCCCGCAAAGCAGGAGAATGTTTGGAGCGGAAGATGGGACCGGTGGAGTTGGGACTGGATTTGATGCCGGAATATACGGAACCACAAATTCTTTCTATGCTATACCGGACGATCGAACGGTTGCCAGATCTTCCAGGGGGCGAGCTGCTGGGAGGATTGTTAAACCGTACAGTGGGGCGGGAGGTTTTGCGCACGGCCCTTCCGCAGACGCCCAAAGCGGCCGCTCACTTTTCAAAGGGACAGCTTACAGCGGTGAGCCGGATGATAAAATGTTTTCGATTTCCTGTTTTGGGTTTGCTGTCGTGGGACAGTGCGCAGGTCACGGCCGGCGGAGTGCCATTGGGAGAAGTGGACTGCCGGACGATGGAATCAAAAACGTGTAGGGGGCTCTACCTAGCAGGGGAATTGCTCAATGTGGACGGAGACTGCGGTGGATACAACCTTCATTGGGCTTGGAGCACCGGAATGGCCGCAGGGCGCGCCAGTGCACATTCCCTGCAGAACGGCATATCGGAGGGATAAAGCAATGCTATACCGAATTTCAGATCTATCGCTGCCGCTCGATGGAACCATCGAGGATTTGACGAATCTTGCAGCGAAACGGTTGGGGGTTTCGCCGGGGGAAGTCCATCATTTGACTTTGCGAAAGAAATCCGTGGATGCACGCAAAAAGGATGATGTCCATTTTACATACACCGTAGAATGTGTGTGCAATCGTGCACGGATTCGGGGAGACCGCAAAGTCGCAGAAGCGGTTCCTTATCATTACACAATACCAGCCAGCCGGCCGCTTCCAATACGGCCGGTTGTCGTGGGGCTTGGGCCAGCCGGTCTCTTTGCAGCTTTGCTTCTAGCGCAAGCCGGACAGCGCCCGATTGTTTTAGAGCGTGGGCAATCCGTGGAAAAGCGCAGTGAAGCGGTAGAGCGGTTTTGGCGCGAAGGGATATTGGATCAGCAAAGCAACGTCCAGTTTGGTGAAGGCGGCGCAGGGACTTTTTCAGACGGAAAGTTGAACACAGGTACAAAGGATCCCCGCGCCCGGAAAGTCTTGGAAGAGCTAGTTCAAGCAGGTGCGCCAGAAGAGATTCTCTATATGGCTAAGCCACATGTTGGGACAGATCGGCTTCCACACACAGTTAAAAAGATTCGGGAGACCATCTGTGCGTTGGGGGGAGAAGTGCGGTTTGCTTCTACCATGGATGCGCTGGTTTGTAAGGATGGGCGCATAAAAGGGATTCGTGTCCATCCAGCTGGAGGGAACTCTTATATCTTGGAGGCCAGCCATGTCATACTTGCGATCGGACACAGCGCTCGCGATACATTTGTTATGTTGGAGCAACATGGAATTCCGATGACGCCAAAGCCATTTTCGGTGGGAGCCCGAATCGAACATCCACAAGAGGTCATCAATCGGGCACAATATGGCCGGTTTTCTCAGCATCCTGCCTTGGGAGCGGCGGATTACAAATTAGCGGTTCATCTTCCCAATGGCCGGGGGGTATATACATTTTGCATGTGCCCCGGTGGACAGGTTGTGGCAGCAGCCAGTGAAGAGGGACGAGTGGTGACCAACGGAATGAGTAATTTTGCGCGTGATGGTAAAAATGCCAACGCAGCTTTGTTGGTCGGAATTGGTCCGGAGGACTTTGGCTCAGATAGCCCGTTGGCCGGGATGGTGTTTCAACGCGAGTTGGAAGAAAAGGCTTACCGGTTGGGTGGTGGCGGTTACGCAGCCCCGGTGCAACGCGTGGAGGACTTTTTAAAGGGACGGGCGTCCAAACGGCTTGGAGATGTACAACCAACTTACCGGCCGGGGGTGACTCCATGTTCCATAGCAGAGTGTTTTCCGGCAGAGCTATCGGATGCGATGCGCCAGGGAATTGTGCAGATGGAACGTTACTTGCATGGGTTTTCGTATCCCGATGCACTGCTGACCGCGGTGGAGAGCCGAAGCTCGTCCCCGGTTCGCATCCTGCGGGGAGGGTCGTACGAATCCCCTGCGGCGGCGGGGTTGTATCCCTGTGGAGAAGGAGCTGGATACGCAGGCGGTATCATATCCGCTGCGGTGGATGGGATTCGATGTGCTGAAAAAGTTTTGGAAGATTCACATAAGTCTTATTAAAAGCAAAAAAGCGGCATCTACTCCTCTGCAAAAATGTAGAGAAAGCAGATGCCGCTTTTTCATCAAATATGGATTCAACGCACATAGGAGACGTCGTCCGTACGGCGCGGTACAGGGGGTTCTGCGTGTTCCTTGGGATAACCCAAAGTGATGCAGCTATAAGGAATGTATCCTTCCGGCAGTTTTAACCGGGACTGGAAAGCAGGTTCCCGAAGGATGTCGCGTACACAACCGATAAAGCAGGTTCCCAAGCCGTAAGAATGTGCGGCTAGCATGAGATTCATAATGGCGCAGCTGGTATCCTCCGGAGCGAAGCGTGCATCTGCCGGTGCGGAAAGCACGATGACAGTGGGCGCGCCATAAAAAGGGTCCTCTATGGTGCCTTGCATAGCTGCACAAATGTCCGATAAGAGTCCTTTATTTTGAATGACAGTAAAATGGCGGGCTTGCCGTCCCATTGCAGATGGCGCATATTTTCCTGCTTTTAGAACATCGGTTAGTTCTTCTTCGCTGATCTGTTCACTTCGATACGATCGGATCGAGCGGCGCTCCATCAATGCCTCTACTGTATGGTTTAAGATCATGAGAAACTCCTCCTTTGCATATTGTCTTTATTATATTCTACCATTTTGGGTTTCGCAAGGACTTCTGTTTTCCGAATGAAAAACAGTTGTAACCGTGGATTACGAAACTTTAACTGCCGTTTTATTCGTAAGATTGCTATAATGAAGGAGAGAAAAGATCGATATCAATCGATGAAAGGAGGACTTCAGATGCGGCGAGCAAAACACTTCAAAAAACGTTCAGGAGAAAGAGCGATCCCCATTCTGGCAACTTTGCTGCTTTTTACCCTTTTTTCCAGCACTTGTTTTCCACTTTCACAGGCGCTTCGAACAGAAGAAGTCCCTTCTTTGCCTGCGATTGCCGGCCAAATTGAAATAAAAGGAGCACTTTCGGCTCGGCCAGAGTGGATCGTTGAGACAGCTCCGGAAGAAAATGCTCTGCCAAATGACCCCTATCCATTGCTATATACGGCAAGCGTTTCTCCACAGGATGTCAAGCCAAAAGAAAAGGTGGCTTACTTGACTTTTGACGACGGCCCATCCAATTTGACGCTTCCTCTGTTGGATGTACTGGATCGCTACGGCGTCAAAGCGACGTTCTTTTTGGTTGGAAAAACAGGAGAAGAAGACCGGAAGGCTATGCGCGAGATTGTCCAGCGAGGTCATGCGATTGGCGTACATAGCTATTCGCACGATTACCAGAAGATCTATGCCTCCGTGGATGCTTTTCTATCGGATTTTGCAAGGATTCATCAATTGATCTTGGAGGAAACCGGTGTGGATACACCGATCTATCGCTTTGCGGGGGGAAGTGTAAACGCCTATAATCGGGATACGGCGAAAGCAATCATCACGGAGATGAACCGAAGAGGGTATGCTTACTTCGATTGGAATGTGGATTCAGGGGATGCTACGGTGGGAATCACTGCACAGCAGATTTATCAGCATGCGGTCAACGACAGCAAAAATTTCGATCAACCAGTGATTTTGTTTCACAATACTGGAACCAAAGAGATGACGCTAGAGCAAATGCCGGCGATTATTGAAGCACTTCAACAAGCTGGATATCGGTTTGAAACATTGAAGGCGGATTCTCCGCCAGTTCGATTTCGCCTCCCATAGATCCACGTTTTTACAATGATCGTTTGTGGAGGAATTGTAGCAGGAAAAAATGATTGTAAAATAAAGCAACCGGGTGTGCTCGATGGCAGGATGGCCATGGAGAACCCCGGTTGTTTTTTGTCATTACTCAAGAATCATTAGTTGCTGTTTGTTCCTCCCGCCATTCAGCAAGAAGAAGATCTACTACCCGGCCATAGCTTTTGACGCCGTCGTATTGCCGGTTGGCTTTTAAGTAGGCATTGTTTACCTGTTGTGCGACTTCGGCCATAGGGGTTTCAAATTGATCCCAATAGGCAGTGTTGGCGCTCAGGTCAAGCGCCACGCCTTCTCCCAAAGAAGCGGAGATCTTCTGCGCTGCTTGGGGATTTTCAGCATACAGAGCATTTGACGTATAGATATACGCCAACATTTTTCCGGAATATTGAAATTCTATTCGCTCGCTGCGCTCACAGGCGAGATACGCAATAAAGTTCGCCTCGTCTTCCCGCATAAAACCACTCAGATGTGCCAGTTCATGGCACATAGTGGAGGGAAGAGAGTAGTCCGGGATGTCGGTATTTACATTTGCTTCCAACGTAAATGGAAAAAAGATGCCAGTGATATTGCAATGGGAAAGAGCGCGGGAAAAAAGAACCGGTTTAGGCCCCAGATAGGTCCCATCGAGCAGCGGGTAGTCGGAAGCGGCTTTCTGCATGGCGGAACGAGCGTACCCAGTTATATCTGAGAAGGTAGCGTCCAAAGACATGACGCCATCTGAGTCGGTATTTACCTGTTCGCGCAGGAGGGTTACTTCTTCAGCGAGGGATTGACAGAGTTGCTGCAATTCCTCCTCAGAAGAAGGGGTTAGGTGGAGTCCAGAAGTTTGTGAAAAGGTATACCGACTATAGTTGATACCGCAAAAGAGAGTGAACAGAAAAAGCAAAAGGCTGATGATACTCAGCAGGCCACGGGAAAACCGGAGGAGAAGCTTACACCACATTTCACGTTTCTTGAGGAAGACCCATACAAAGAAAACCACACAACCGATTATGGATAGAAACGCGGTAAGAACCAGCATTTCTCCCACGGAAAAGTAAGCCAGAGAGGTAAGAAGGTTTCCCCAATGGGAAAGCACACGGTAAGGACCGGTAGCATACCACTCTGCAAATGCGGGCAGGTTTTGTGCCAAAAGCAGTAGAAAAATGGAAAGAAAAAGAAGAATGGCTGGAATCCAGTTGGCTGGTTTGATTGGACGGTGCTGTTTCATAAAAGACTCCTCAATTATTAGATCGATCTCATCGTGTTGTAATTTTAGGAATACAAAATCATCACCAAGAATTTACCTTCCTATTTTACCATATTGTCGAAAAATGTACAGACGCCGTGTTCATAAAAATACTCATTTTTTATGAGTTAATTAGATACGATGAATTTTTTTCCAATTTAGAGGTTATTTTTTCTAATTCGACATAAATATAGCTTGAGAATGTATTATCATTTTTACATAAAGTTAATCTGGCTTTAACGAATAGCCAACAAAAATTAGTAACTAAATTTTAATGATTGGCAGGTTGCTCAGATGACAATTGAGAATTTCATGATGTTGCTTTGCGGACTCGGACTCTTTCTGTATGGTATGAAACTTATGGGCGATGGATTGGAATTGGCGGCCGGGTCCAGGCTCAAAACCATGATCGAACGGTTGACCACCAACAAGTATATGGGGGCATTGATTGGCCTAGCAGTCACAGCGGTGATTCAAAGCTCCTCCGCGACCACTGTCATGGTGGTTGGTTTTGTCAACGCCGGCTTGATGAGCTTGGCACAGGCGGTCGGTGTAATTATGGGCGCGAATATCGGAACGACGGTGACAGGATTTATGATCGCAATCAAGCTCAATAGCTTGGCGCCAATTGCGATTTTCTTGGGCGTCGTGATGATGATGTTCTGTAAAAAGAACAACCATAAGCATGTTGGGCAAATCATCTGCGGATTTGGCATTTTGTTCTATGGGATGACCGTGATGAGCACGGCGATGGAGCCGTTGAGCGAATCGGAATTTTTCCGTAATTTGTTCATCCAAATGAAGAACCCCTTCCTGGGCTTGCTGATTGGCCTTGTGTTCACAGCGTTGATTCAGAGCTCTTCTGCTTCTGTTGGTGTTTTGCAAGCGCTGGCGGCATCGGGAGCGATTGGTTTGGACTCTGCGATTTTCGTCATCTATGGCCAGAACATCGGAACCTGTGTGACGGCAATGATGGCATGTGCAGGGACGACCAAGACGGCAAAACGTACGGCGACGGTACACTTGTTGTTCAATGTGCTCGGCGCAACTATGTTTACGATTATCACATTGGTAACACCGTTTACGGATCTTGTAAAAAGCATCTCTCCGGACAATGTGATGATGCAGATTTCGATTGTTCATATTTTCTTTAATATCGTGACGACGGCTATTTTGCTGCCGCTGAGCGGTTATCTGGTGAAGCTTGCGTGCAGAATTATTCCAGGAGAGGATCGCCAGCGCGAAGCGCTTCGCTTGAAGTATCTTGACCAGAGAATTCTCAATACACCTCCGATCGCGGTGGTGCAGGTCCTCAAGGAAGTGGAACGCATGGGGGCGTTAGCGCGCGAGAATTTCTTAAATAGTATGGAGGCCCTCTTCCATAAGGACCCCCAAAAGCTGGAAGAGGTAGCAGAAAACGAAAAGGTCTTAAACTTCTTAAATCAGAAGATCACAGAATACTTGGTACAGATCAACGGTTTGGAGCTACAGGACCCGGACCATGAGGTGATTGGGGCGCTGTTCCATGTGGTAAGCGACTTTGAGAGAATCGGGGACCACAGTACAAATATCGGGGAAATGGCGCAGATTATTATTGATAAAAAGGCCTCTTTGAGCGAAACGGCGGTCAAAGAACTGCAACATATGCAGGAATTGGTCGTCACCATTCTGGATGATTCGGTGCGCCTCTTTGAAGACGGCGGCCGGAATAAAGATCTGGCGGATCAAGTCAATCGGATTGAGCAGACCATTGACGACGAGACCGACCGTCTCAAGGAAAACCACATTCAGCGTCTCACAAACGGTACATGTACGCCGCAATCTGGTGCGATATACAACGATATGCTGATGAATCTGGAGCGTATTGCCGATCATTCGACCAATATTGCGTTTTCAACCGATCACATTGCGCACTTGCCCGCAAAGGGGCTGTTGCCTAATTTGACCAATGTGACAGCATAAGGAACATAAGGAGCCGGGGACCGACATCCCCGGCTTTTTTACGTTTTTCTGAGGATGAGGACATTTTCGGTTGCGATAAAAGCGTAAAAATGGTACAATACTATCCTAAGAAAATGGAAAGGCGCGACTCGAGAGGAGGCTGCAATTTGAATTTGTATCTCAAGCAGGATACGGAGGCAAATGCGGGCCTTTTTACGGTCTACGATGCCTGCGGCCGCATGTGTTACCGTTTGACGGGGGACGCGCAAACCCTGGGTGGAAAAATTTTTTTGTGCGATACAAATCATAGAGAAGTGGCGCGTATCACGCACATGGGATTGGCGGGGATTTCCCGCTATACCATAGTAATTGCCGATAAGGAACGTGCGCGCATCTTGCAAAACTTGGCGTCTATCAAAATGCCGTTCCGGATTCGAGGAATTTCATGGAGATTGCGGGGAGACTTGGTGTTGCGTTCCTTTGACATCGTAGATGTATCGGATGCGTTGGTGATGTCGCATGGACGTTGCTGGGAATCAAATGGCGAGTGCTTTGCGCTTGACATTGCGCAAGAGAAGTATGCGCCATTATGCATTTGTATGGCCGCTGTGATTGATAGTAGCGCACAGTCAGGTTCTGCTGTAGCGTTGCCGGTTTGATCCTGCCTGCGCCCATTGACAAAAAGGGGCGTGAATGGCATACTATAAAATACATTTCTTTGCAGAATTTCGTAAAAAAACGCCGCTGCGCTCTTTGCTCCAGCGCTTGCGGCGATTGTGTTGATTAGGGGGAAAATGCATGAGCAGGGAATTGGCAAAAACCTACGATCCGCAGGAAGTGGAAGATCGAATTTATGACTTCTGGCTGAATGGCGGTTACTTCCATGCAACGGTCGATCCGGAGAAAAAACCATACACCATCGTGATTCCGCCGCCCAATATTACAGGCCAACTCCATATGGGGCATGCGATGGATGAAACCCTTCAGGATATTCTGATTCGTTGGAGAAGGATGCAGGGGTATTCGGCTCTGTGGCTTCCTGGCACGGATCACGCTTCCATTGCAACGGAGGCGAAGATTGTTGAGGCGATGCGTCAAGAAGGGCTTTCGAAGGAGGACCTGGGACGCGAACAATTTTTGGAGCGCGCGTGGGCTTGGAAAGAGAAGTACGGCGGCCGTATTGTTGAGCAGCTCAAAAAACTCGGTTCTTCCTGCGACTGGGACCGTGAGCGCTTTACGATGGATGAAGGTTGCAATAAAGCCGTGCGAGAAGTGTTTGTGCGGCTGTACAATAAGGGACTGATTTATCGCGGGGAACGGATTATCAACTGGTGTCCGCATTGTAAGACCTCGATTTCCGACGCAGAAGTGGAGTTCAGCGAGCACGACGGTAATTTCTGGCATATCCGCTATCCGTTTAAGGATGGAAGCGGTTATCTGGAGCTGGCCACTACCCGCCCGGAGACGATGCTGGGGGATACCGCTGTAGCAGTTCATCCGGAGGATGAGCGCTATAAGAATATCGTTGGAAAAATGTTGGTGCTTCCACTTGTCGGCCGGGAAATTCCGGTTGTGGCGGACACGTATGTTGAGCAGGATTTTGGAACGGGTGTCGTCAAGATTACGCCGGCTCATGATCCGAACGACTTTGAGGTCGGTCTGCGCCACCATTTAGAGATCATCAATGTGATGAACGAAGATGGCAGCATCAACGAAAACGGCGGAAAATTTGCAGGTATGTCCGGCCTAGAGGCGCGCAAGCAGATCGTCAAGGAGCTCGACGAACAGGGCTTCCTTGTTCGCGTGGAACCCATTAAGCACAATGTTGGCACCTGCTATCGCTGCCATACCGTGGTAGAGCCGCGTGTTTCCAAGCAGTGGTTTGTGAAAATGGAACCGTTGGCAAAACCGGCAATCGATTGTGTCCGGGACGGCCATGTGCGCTTTATTCCGGAACGCATGGAAAAAATCTACTTCAATTGGATGGACAATATTAAGGATTGGTGTATTTCCCGCCAGTTGTGGTGGGGACATCGAATCCCGGCCTGGTACTGTGAGGACTGCGGGGAGACGGTTGTCGCAATGGATACACCGCATGCCTGCCCCAAGTGTGGTTCTACAAAGCTGCATCAGGATGAAGATACATTGGATACCTGGTTCTCTTCTGCTCTGTGGCCATTCTCGACGCTCGGTTGGCCGGACCAGACTGAGGATCTCAAGTATTTCTATCCCACTGACACCTTGGTCACCGGTTATGACATTATCTTTTTCTGGGTAGCCCGTATGATTTTCTCCGGCATGGAGCATATGGGGGAACCGCCCTTTAAGACGGTCTTTATCCATGGCTTGATCCGTGATGCACAGGGCCGCAAGATGAGTAAATCCCTTGGCAATGGAATTGATCCTTTGGAGGTCATTGCACAATATGGTGCGGATGCACTGCGCTTTACATTGGTGACCGGCAATAGCCCCGGAAACGATCTGCGTTTTTCACAGGAGAAGGTGGAAGCTAGCCGCAATTTTGCCAATAAGATCTGGAATGCTTCCCGTTTCATTCTGATGAATATCGATGGCCACGATGTTCCCAATCAGTTGCCCGAGAAATTGGCTCTGGAAGATAAGTGGATTGTTCATCAGTTTAACCAGGTGGTTAAAGAGGTTACAGACAATCTGGAACACTTTGAAATCGGTATTGCGGTTCAAAAACTGTATGACTTCCTTTGGGATGAGCTGTGCGACTGGTACATTGAGATCGCAAAGATCCGTTTGCAGTCCAGCGATGAAACGACTGCGCAGGCAGCCCGTCAGGTATTGGTTTGGGTGATGACAGGTACGCTTCAATTGTTACATCCGTTTATGCCATATATTACCGAGGAAATCTGGCAGTCCCTGCCTCACGAGGGCGAGTCCATTATGGTTTCAAAATGGCCAAGCTTTGAGCAGGCACATTGCGATCCACAGGCAGCCTCCGATATGCAGAATATCATGGATGTTATTCGTGCCGTGCGCAACCGCCGTTCGGAGATGAATGTTCCGCCGTCGCGTAAGACGCACCTATATATTGCCACTGCGGCTGCTCAGGTGTTCCAGGAGGGTGCCCCGATTATTGAGCGATTGGCCTTTGCCAATGGTGTGGAAGTGGGGGACGCATTTGAAATTGAAGGCGCTGTAAATATTGTCACCAGCGGCGCTAAGACGTATATCCCAATGGATGAATTGGTGGACAAAAAGGCCGAACTTGCACGTTTGGCCAAGGAGTTGGAGTCTGCGCAAAAGCAGTATGCGACGACGCAACAGAAGCTGAGCAATGAGAAGTTCCTGTCCAAGGCGCCGGAAAATGTTGTAGAAGGTGTCCGCCAAAATGCTGCAAAGCTGAAAGAGCATATCGCTTTAATTGAGTCCAGTATGGAGGCATTATCTCATTAAGAGCTGGTAGCAAATAAAAGGCATACTTCCAGAACCGGAAGTATGCCTTTCTCTACAGTCTTTCTTTTATTTGATAGTAGACGATTCGGCGGGCAATATTGCGCGCAGGGTTTCTTGATCGGCTCCGCTTAAAACAAGAATGTCACCGGCCTTCAAGGAAGTCGAGCCGCGTGGTACAAGGGACTTTTTATTCCGTTGAATCAGGACGACCAGCACACTTTCGGGAAGATCGATGTCCGATAAGGCACATCCGCACCACGGATGTTCTTGGGTCAGCCGCATTTCAGAGAGTTCCATATCATTTTTTTCTTGATAATCATTGAATGTCCTTAGGATGGAGGTCTCCTTTTCAACTAAATCCAGTTTTTTGGCGACTGTTGGCATGAGGGTTCCCTGAACGAGAACAGAGAAGAGTACCAAAAAAAATACGATATGAAAGACATCTGTCTGTAACATTGCGCGATCCGTCACTGCATAGATGGCGAAAACAATCGAGGCAGCGCCTCGAATACCAACCCAGGAAACCAATATTTGTTGACGTACGGGAATCTTAAACCAACTCAAAATGGCAAACACTGCAGCAGGGCGTGCCACAAAGATCATGAATAGAGAGATGAAGATGCTTTGCCAGGCCACCGCTGGAAGACGCGAAGGAAAAGAGAGCAATCCAAGGGCAAAGAAAAGCAATATTTGCATCAGCCAGGAGATACCGTCGAAGAAGTGGACTAAGCTGCGTTTATAAGGAATCTTGCTATTGCCGAGCAGGATACCAGCTATGTAGACACATAAGAAACTGTTGCCTCCGATGACGTCGCAGAGCGCATAGCAGAGGATAGCAACGGCTGTGACGAAGAGGGAATAAAAGGCCTCCACTTCAAAGCGGACATGACGGAGGAAATAGACTGCGCCTACCCCCAACAGGCCGCCGATAAGGAGGCCAAAGCCGAGCTGTTGGAATAAAAGAAGAGCGAAATGATTGTCCCCTTTCCCAGACATCATGGTCAATAAAATAATGGTCAGCATAAAGGCAAACGGATCGTTGCTGCCGCTTTCAATTTCCAATAGGGAGGCCATTCCACCTTTTAAGTTAAGTTTGCGCGAACGCAGAATGGAAAAGACGGAAGCGGCATCCGTTGAGGCAACAATGGAGCCAAGCAGTAGGCTTTCCAATAGGGGAAATTGCAAGACAAACCGGCAAAAGAGGCCGGTTAACAGAGCGGTCAGAGTAGTACCAACGGAGGAAAGTAGTATAGCGGGGGCGGCCACCGGC